>SAMEA104315436__coassemble_2510_pt1 | contig 7629 bp, 3 predicted proteins | sample SAMEA104315436__metabat2_low_PE_029 | metagenome-assembled genome bin SAMEA104315436 (sample SAMEA104315436) | gut metagenome | biome: Monkey gut; feature: monkey-associated habitat; material: faeces | place: China | collected 2013 | reverse complement strand
TTAGATTTTTAAGGTTTGGGAATCAAGGTCAGTGATGATATTGATTCTTTTTTTTGCCCACAAGGCTTCTCCACCCCCACACACGACTTATCGGACACACCCAGCAGCATGGCCAACCGTCACTGGCACGCTTCTGCTTTCGCCGTACCCGAACGACACATATCCGACAGGAGCAAAAGCAGAGACGCAAACGGGTTTCGCAAAATCATGGCAGCGCAGTGCATCGGGCTTCGCAGCGCACTGCACCAGCCATCGCAGCACGGTGCATCGGGCAACGCAGCGCACTGCGTTTGACACACGTCCCGCCAAGCATGCCCGCCGCCACATCTTCCACCAAGAAACCTGCCCTGCTGCACCATACACACGAAAATACTCCCGAAATGCATTTTCCCCACCTACCCACACCCACGAAAACGCCTCAAAAGACACCTATCTAGCCTGCTTAGACACAGAAAGAGCACTCCCAAACCACATTCTGCCCGCCTACTCTCCTCGGCCAAATCACTCCAGCATCTCTTGCAAGCGAGAAAAATCAAAAACACACGGCTACGCACGTGCCATCAGGGTACAGAACGGCACACAAAGGAAAGCAAAAGGATATTTTGTGCAATGTTTTTACAAAAAGTTGCCATAAAGTTTTGCAGAAACATAAAAACGTATTACCTTTGCACACGCAATACGGAGACAAGGCTTGCCAAGCGAGGCAGGACACTCCAGAAAGCACATTGGACGCTTAGCTCAGCTGGTTCAGAGCGTCTGCCTTACAAGCAGAGGGTCGGCGGTTCGAATCCGTCAGCGTCCACAGGAAATACGATGGAATGGCTCCTTAGCTCAACTGAATAGAGCATTTGACTACGGATCAAAAGGTTATAGGTTTGAATCCTATAGGAGTCACACCAGAGTGCAAGCAAGCAGGTACTGGGTAGATACCAGAGTGGCCAAATGGGGCAGACTGTAAATCTGCTGGCTTACGCCTTCGGTGGTTCGAATCCATCTCTACCCACGCAATCCTATGCCCGTACAATGCGGAAATAGCTCAGTTGGTAGAGCACAACCTTGCCAAGGTTGGGGTCGCGAGTTCGAGTCTCGTTTTCCGCTCTTTGACTTTTGTTGGTGCGTTAGTTCAGTAGGTTAGAATACATGCCTGTCACGCATGGGGTCACGGGTTCGAGTCCCGTACGCACCGCACGCAAAAAGTGTTTTTCATGGTATTAGATTTTTAAGGTTTGGGAATCAAGGTCAGTGATGATATTGATTCTTTTTTTTTGCCCACAAGGCTTCTCCACCCCACACACACGACTTGTCGGACACACCCAGCGACATGGCAAACCGTCACTGGCACACTTCTGCTTTCGCCGTACCCGAACGACAAGCATTGCCGAGCGCACCTCGTCCGGATTAAATATCTATCGTTCAAGATATTGAAGTATCCCTTGCTCTCATCTGCAGGAACTCTCCAAACAGACAGAAACGGGGTGTCGTGAGGCGCAAAGCCAACATTCTGAGGCATCAAGGCACGGCAGTACAGTTTTCACGCCGAAACCTCTTGGTCTGCCAGGCACCACATTCCGCACCTTGCAGCACCTTGCATTCTTGCCCCAGCCATCGTGCCTGCCCACGTTCGGGAGGCCAAGCCGACTTCCCTGTGCCCCTCCTGTGCACAACCTTCCATTTTTGTTACAACAACGCACTGCGGTGCGATGGCAAGTGCAGCGCGCTCCGTAGGCCAACGCAGCACGCTGCGATGACATTTGCACCGCGCTGCGATTTTTTCCGTACCTCACTGCCTGATGGCAAGGAAAGCGACAGGATACCTTCCACAACCGCTTTCCACCTTACAAGAAACCGCTTTTACAGACAAACAAGAAGCAATTTCAAGACAGAAGCAAAGCCTTTCCCAGAACAGGAGCAAAACTTTTCAAAGACAGAAGCAAAGCCCTCCCCAAATAATAGGGACACTATCCCAAGACACGCAAAAAGCCCTCCCCCCGACATGGGAGAAGGGCTTCTGCAACTAAATATATACATTCCTGCGGCTGCGCATGAACTTTCCATCTGCAATTGCATGCCTGAGATAGAAACTGGCCAAAGTTCCCCTTTCGCCCCGCCACGACAAAACCCAGAGAAGCTCCAACAGTCTCCTTTCGCCCCGTCATGGCAAAAGCCCGTTCCTACAATCCCGCCTCTGGCATTTGGCCAGACGGCTGCCAGGACTGCATTCTGCCTCTGCAGGCCAAATGACGCGCTGTTGCCGGTTGCCGGTCAGATGCTCAGCACGGCCAGCACATCGATGAGCTCCTTCTTGACTATCTTGTCGCTCTTGATGGCATTGGAGAATGGCACATACACCACCTCGTCGTTCTTGATGCCGATCATCACATTGCGCTGTCCCTCCAGGATAGCCTGGATGGCACCCACACCCAGTCGGCTGGCCAGGATGCGGTCGCCTGCGCTGGGACTGCCTCCGCGCTGCAAGTGGCCCAGGATAGAGACACGCACATCATACTCAGGATACTCCTGACGCACACGGTCGGCATAATACATGGCACCGCACTTGGGACTCTCGCTCACGATGACGATGCTGCTCGACTTGCTCTTGCGGATACCCCGGCCGATGAAGTGCTCCAGCTGGTCGGCGCCAGTGTTGTCCTCGGGGATGATGGCAGCCTCGGCACCCGCTGCGATGGCACTATTCTGTGCCAGGAAGCCTGCATCGCGGCCCATCACTTCCACAAAGAAGATGCGCTCATGGCTGGTGGCCGTATCACGTATCTTATCTACGCAGGACGTGATAGTGTTGAGCGTGGTGTCATATCCTATGGTGCTGTCGGTACCGTTCAGGTCATTGTCGATGGTGCCAGGCAACCCTATGCAGGGAACATCGAACTCTTCGGCAAAGATGCGCGCGCCTGCCAAAGAGCCGTTGCCGCCTATCACCACCAGGGCATCGATGCCGCGCTTCTGCATGTTCTCGTATGCATGCTGTCTTCCCTCGGGCGTCTCAAACTCGCGGCTGCGTGCTGTCTTCAGTATGGTACCGCCGCGCTGGATGATGTTACTCACGTTCTCGGTGGTGAACTCCTGTATCTCATCGTTGATGAGACCCTCATAACCACGGAAGACAGCCATCACCCTGAAGTCATTGGCAATGGCTGCTCGCGTCACCGCACGTATTGCTGCGTTCATACCAGGGGCGTCGCCACCGCTGGTCAATATCCCGATAGTGTTGATCTTTCTCATATCTCGCTCTTGTTTATTATTCTATCGCGCTGCAAAAGTACGGATAAATCATGTAAGTGCCCGTTTCGGAAAGTCCTTATTTGTGTTCTGATTAACAACTTTTACCGCATTGTGCTTCCCGCAGGACCACTTTTACAGGACCTCTCTTGTGTTTTTCCATACTTTCTCTGTAACTTTACACACACTAAGTTATAATCGCACATCACATCATCCGCATGAACACACCCGTCACCGCTCTGCTGCTCGCGACTCTTGCCACGAGCCTGACACATGCCCAGCCAGGCATGCCAGCGTCCCGCAACGCCTATATTCCCGATGACGTCCCCGTGGCACAGCCATCCGTGGTATCAGGCCACATCACCGACATCGCTCCGTCGCCTCAGGAAGTCCACGCACCCTTTGGCCCCCAGGACGCGGCCAGCTTCGTCCAGCCCCCACGCCTGTATTGGCCCGAGACCTGGTTCCACTTCATCGGCGGTAACGTGTCCCGCGAGGGCATCACCGCCGACATGAAGGCCATCAAGCAGGCAGGCATATCGGGCATACAATGGTTTCACGGCAACTTCGGCGGCCTGTGGCCAGGCATCCAGGATGGCGTGAAGGCACTCACACCCGAGTGGGAGGACTTGGTGGCCTATGTGGGACAGCAGGCTGACAGCCTGGGACTGCGCCTCACGCTGCAGACCTGTCCAGGATGGGCTATGGCAGGAGGCCCTTGGATAAAGCCCGAGAATGCCATGCGGCACCTGGCGTGGAGCCGCACCGACCTGGACGGAAGCCGTCAACTATCCGCAAGCCTCACCCTGCCCTTGCCCGACAACGTCTCCCACGACTGGCACGACTGGCAGGACGTGTGCGTGCTGGCCTTCCCCACCCCACAGGGTGACACAGGCGGGCCACTCAAGCCACAGAACGTGCAAAGTGCTGATGGCATCGACTGGCAGGCCGTCCTCACAGGCACGCTGAAGGGGCAGATCGACCTGCCTGGCGCTGACACACACACACTACGCTTCACCTTGCCCGAGGGCGACACCATACGCACCGTCAAACTGCCTTCGGTGGAAAGCTTTGGGCGCAGGTGGGTGTATCAGCCTGGAGTGCGCCTCACGCTGGTTGCCTGCCAGGCGGGCGATCGGCGCGACACGCTCCTAAGCGCCGAGATGCCCATGAGCAACTGGCAGGACATCATGCCCCTGGAACTGGCCTGCCACGAAGCGCCTCACCCCTTGCACTACGAGCTCACCCTCGCCCACCAGCATGAAATCAAGATGGGAAGCATCCAATTCCTGTCGGCCGCCCACAAGAACCACTGGCGCGCTGAGGCTGGCTGGACGCTGATGGCCAGGGAGACCAGCCAGGAACACACGCGGCAAAGCCCCGCTGCCTTCCTCACCCAGGGCGAGGTGCGCGACATCACCACACACACCGACGGCCACGGACGCCTGCGCTGGACACTGCCCGACGGCCGCAAGTGGACTGTACTGCGCATAGGGCACATCAACACCGGGGCCAAGAACGGCCCCGCACCCGCCGAGGCCACGGGATGGGAATGCAACAAACTGGACTCCACGGGAGCCGACATCCAGTTTGCCAACTATGTGGGGCATCTCATGCAAGGCCCCCTCGCCGCCCATCCCGCCGCCGGCATGCTGATGGACAGCTGGGAATGCCTCACACAGACGTGGACACCCACCATGGAACGGGAGTTTGAGCAGCGCACTGGCTATGCCCTGCGCCCCTGGCTGCCCGCCCTGATGGGTTATGTGGTGGACGACCAGGAGCGCACGTCGCGCTTCCTGCTCGACTGGCGGCGCGTGCTCACCCGCCTCTATTGCGACCACTTCTTCCGCCGCATGACTCAGCTGGCCCACAGGCAGGGCATGAAGGTGCAGTACGAGACGGCCGGCGGCGATGTGACACCTATGGACCCCATGGAGTACTACAAGTATGCCGATGTACCGATGTGCGAGTTCTGGCAACCCTTTGAGCATGGCTTCGTGGGCGATGTTGACTTCAAACCCGTACGCCCCACAGCCTCGGCAGCCCGCCTCTACGGCAAGACCCGCGTAGCGGCAGAGGCATTCACCAGCTTCCAGCTCACCTGGGACGAGCACTGGCAGATGCTGCGCGACGTGGCCAACTTCAATATGGCCGAGGGAGCCACCCATCCGGTGTTCCACACCTACACCCACAATCCCCACACCCACTTCCTGCCTCCAGGCACCAGTTTCGGCAGCGCGATAGGCACGCCCTTCCTGCGGCAGCAGACGTGGTGGCCCCACATGGGCGAGTTCACCCGCTGTCTGGCCCGCACAGGCTACATGCTCGAGCGCGGCGTGCCAGTGAGCGACGTGCTGTGGTATCTGGGTGACGAGGCCATGCACCGCCCCAGCCAGCACGCGCCCTTCCCCCTGGGCTTCCGCTACGACTACTGCAACACCGACATACTCACCCATCGCCTCACCGTGAGCGGTGGACTACTGTGCACACCCGAGGGACTCACCTACCGCATGCTATGGATTCCCCACAACCAGCGCATGCTCACCTCCACCGTGGAGCGCATCGGCAGCCTCCTTCGCCAGGGCGCGCTGGTAGTGGCCTCCGCCCCCTGCAGCCCCGCCACGCTCATGGGCGGCAAGCAGGGGGAGAAAGCCTTCAGGCAGGCAGTGGAGCGAGTGTGGGGCAAGAGGCACAAGCCCGGACTCTACCGCGTGGGCAAGGGGACACTGGCAGTGGGCATGAGCATCCAGGAAGCCCTGGAAGCCACGCGCATGCAGCCCGACGTACAGTCGCCAGACAGCAATCTGCAGTGGCTGCACAGGCGGACCCAGGATGCCGATTGGTACTTTGTGGCAGCACCGCCACAGGGTACTTTCAGGGGGCAGGTACGCTTCCGCTGCCAAGGGATAGCCGAGGAGTGGAATCCCGTGAACGGCCGTATCTGGCAGGCCGACGGCACACAGGCCGACGGCTACACTACCGTGAGCCTCGACCTCAAGCATGCCGAGAGCCGCTTCATCGTGTTCCGCCACCAGGGCACCTCGCCCGCGCAACCACGTCCTGCCGCCCGCCAAGGGCAGGAAATCCACATCACAGGCCCCTGGCGGCTGTCCTTCCCCCAGGGATGGGGCGCGCCCGACAGCCTTGTGGTCACGGAACTGAAGCCGTGGAAAGACCTTCCCCTGGGCTCCGAGGGGCGCTCCTTCTCGGGCACGGCCACCTACACCGCCACGTTCCATATAGATAAGGTGCATGGGGACACCAGTTACCTGCTCCACCTGGGCCGCGTGGACATGATAGCCGAGGTGCTGGTCAACGGTCATCCCGCCGATGTACTCTGGACCGAGCCCTACGCCACCGAGGTGGGCCGTCTGCTGCGCGAGGGCGACAACACGCTTACGGTGAGGGTCACCAGTACCTGGTTCAACCGTCTGGCGCACGATGCCTCGCTCCCCGAGGCCGACCGTAAGACCTGGACAATAAGCGGTCCGGCGGCAGGTTCGCCCTTGCGCGACTCGGGACTCATGGGGCCAGTGACACTGGAATACTGACACCACCAACTCCCACACAGCAGCAAGCAAGCTGCAAGGCGCGGCCTTCCCTCCCCCAGGATGCCGCGCCTTGGTGTTCCTGGCGGCCGCATCCCCATGCCGCCCGGTGCAGCCCCCGTCCACCCACGCAGCGCATATCGCCTCATTTTGCAAGCCGTTTAAATGAAAATGCAAACATTTTGCTACAATTAACGCATATATCGTGTACTTTTTGTAACTTTGCAGCGCGATAACCAATAAATAGTGTCAGCAATGTGTGGAATAGTAGGTATATTTGACATCAAGGAGCAATCCTCCGAGTTGCGCAACAAGGCTCTGCGCATGAGCCAGAAGATTCGTCACCGCGGTCCGGACTGGAGCGGCATCTACTGCGGCGGGCATGCCATCCTGTGCCACGAGCGTCTGAGCATCGTGGATCCGCAGAGCGGCAAGCAACCTCTCTATAGTCCCGACGGCAGGCAAGTGCTTGCCGTCAACGGGGAAATCTACAATCATCAGGCCATCCGCCAGGCTACGGCAGCCGACTATGAGTACCAGACGGGCAGCGACTGCGAGGTCATCCTGGCCCTTTACCGCGCTCATGGCATCCACTTCCTGGAGCAACTGAGCGGTATCTTCGCCTTTGCCCTCTACGATGAGGAGCGCGACGAGTATCTCATAGTCCGCGATCCCATCGGTGTCATACCTTTATATATAGGCCATGATGCCGACGGCAAGACCTATGTAGCCAGTGAACTGAAGGCTCTCGAGGGTTTCTGCGACGAGTATGAGCCCTTCCTGCCCGGCCACTATCTGTATAGCCGCGCGGGTGTGATGCGCCGCTGGTACACCCGCGACT
>SAMEA104315436__coassemble_2070_pt1 | contig 9340 bp, 5 predicted proteins | sample SAMEA104315436__metabat2_low_PE_029 | metagenome-assembled genome bin SAMEA104315436 (sample SAMEA104315436) | gut metagenome | biome: Monkey gut; feature: monkey-associated habitat; material: faeces | place: China | collected 2013 | reverse complement strand
ACTATCAAATTGTTACTTTTTGAAATGTTAAAGGAATCTCGTGGACAGTAGTGAAGCGGAAAATACTGTTATAGCTGTTTGTGCCCCTCCAATCCTATCCGTTCAATCCGTGTAATCCGTGTTCAATAAAAAACCTACGCATCACGTTTTATCAAACTAATTCCGCGTTTTCAGATAATAATCCGTGCAATCCGTGTTCGAGAACCTACGCATCAAGCCATATCAAAGCCCCTCAGTATTCCCAGAGAATCCTATCCGTGAAATCCGTGCTATCCGTGTTCAAAAACCCCTACGCATCACGCTTATAAAGCACTAATCCGTATTCCCACAAGAATCCTATCCGTGTTCCCCTTTTTAGTTCACAACAGTCTTCTTGGTTGTCACCCTTCCATCCTTGTGTATATACTTTACTATCACTACACCCTTCTGTGGTTTGGCCAGTCGGGTGCCTGAGAGCGAGTAGTACTCTGTGCGGATGATGCGGGAATTGGTCGTTGAGGCAGGTTGGCTGATGGAGGTGGGGTAGAGACTGTCATCGAAGTTTGTGTCCTCACCGTACAGCCAGGTGGATGACGATGCGAGCCAGTTCGGTGCTGCTATGTTCGGACGAGTCATCCTATACACACGCTTCCCACCGTCGGGATATCTGCCCACGCTCTCCACACCTGCGTGCAAGTCATATCGCAGAGTGTCCGTCCACGACTGGTCTGCTGCTGTGAGCAATAAGATTGAACCGTCAGCGCTCGGCAACTTGAAGGACGCATGCAGCTGGTTTACTCCCATTGCTTTGTCCATCCATATCACCTTGTAGCCATGTGCCGGGATGATGGTTGTTCCGTCACCTGCCGCAGCAGCTGTGATAGGCGACTGGCACAGGTTGGCTTCTGTGTTGCTCAGATACATTCCCGCCAGGTCGATATCCTCGTTGGTCATGTTATATAGCTCCACCCAGTCTTCCCGCTTGTACAGGTCGTTCTGATACACACTGTTCTTTGCGCTCACCTCGTTGATGACCACCGGGTGCACACCGGCATCCCTGAGCGCAGCATCTTTCACTGGTGCAAAGACCGCTTCCAGTTGCATCGACTCGTCTTTGTCCAGTGTAAGCGTGCGAGAGGTGGTGAGCCACTTGTCGCCCGCTCCTGCTTTCCTCCATCCCATGAAGTTATATCCCGCTGGCGCTGATGCCTCTATGCTCACGGGTGCAAAGAGATGTCCGTCGAAGCGTCCAGTGGGCACTGGCTGCCCGTTCAGGCGGAAGGAAGCGTGGGGGATGTTACTCTCAAACTTCACACTCATTCCTTCGCCCAGCCCGTAGTTCTTGCGAAGCCCGTTGATGCGTGCTTTCCTCAGTACCTCATTGGTGAACGAACTTCGGAACTTGTTGTAGGTGTTCCAGGGGTTCCTGCCTTCGAAGGAAAGCGCTTCCACCAGACTCTCGCATATGCTGTCGCCTATCTGCGTGCTGCGGCTGGCTGTGAACACACTGCCGTCCAGCAGGCAGAAAGCATCCACAAACTTCCGTCTCCACAGCGCGTTCTCCTTCGTATTATTATATATGATAAGGAGCTCGTTGCTCTTGTTGCTCTCCAGCGCCGTCAGCGTACTGCCGTTCTTCCATCCCGAATCCATATCCAGCAGCACCAGATGGAACTTCCCGTCGGGCAGAGAGCGGTAACCCTTCACATTGTTCTGGTTGATGATCCAGTCGTTGGGACCGATATATCCGATTGCCGCCCAGTAGTTGGTGTATTCATCTATATCCACCAGTTCGCACAGACGCTCATATCCTGTCGAGTCGGCAGCGTTGCCCGACTGCCTGTACCATTTGTTGAAGGCTTCACGTGTACCGCTTGTCTGCACGTAGCCGTTTGAGTATTCAAAGGCATCCATCTCGTCATCGCTGTACCCGTAGTTGGCAGTCCCGTGATAGCGGTTGCTCGTCTCGCGCAGGTTCATCTGTCCTATGTACTTGCCGTTGAAGAACACATGCGCGGGCTGCATATCCTGGGCATCCACCATGTACTGGCTGCTGATGATTATCTGCTGCGTGATGGCATCCGTCAACCGTCCTCCATGCTGGTCCTCATTGTCGTTTCCGCCGTTGCGCACGATTATCTGCTTGTACTTGTTGTATCGCTTGTTGGGGAACAGGCTTGCTTCCAGACTCTTGCGGTCCTCATACGTCTTGCTGGCCTTTATCTTGAACGAGGCAGGCATGAAGTGTCGGCTCCATCCGCCAGATACCTTGAACTCCGCTTCCTGGTTGAGCAGCACCGTTCCGTCGGGTGATATCAGTTCCACGTTCACTGGTCTCTCCCAGTCCATGTTCCTGTTCGACTTCTCATGGTTACGTCCGCTCACTCCGTTCACGCCATCCACATACACTCCTATGCTGTCATCGTACAGGTTGTCAGGCTTCGTGCTCACCGACAGCACGGGCAGATAATAGTTCTTGTCGCGCAGCAGGTACGAGCGGGTGGTCACCTGGCTGGGCAGATAGCCGTCGGCAAAGAAGGCAAAGCGCATGACCAGTGTGGAACTGATGGGAAACTCGCCCGTGCGGCTTGTGAAACCGTTCTTCAGCGTGGGCGTACTTCCGTCGATGGTGTATCGCAGCGTATATTCCTCGGGGATATGCACATGCATCGTGAATGGGTCTGTAAACAGGCGCGAACTCACATCCGGCTCTGGTGCAGCCAGTCTGCTGCTTGCATAGTGCGAGGTGGCATTCGTTGCCCCTGGTGTCGGTTCGCCTGTTGTCCCCCATTCATCGGCTCCGTCCGACGTTCTTGCCCACGAGCAGCGGGCAGTAGGCTTGGGATAGGTGGCTGTTGAGATGAGCTGCTTGTCGTGGGAGGATAGGATGACAGTGCCTCCGTCATTCGACAGTTTCAGCCGCACCTGCTTGCTGGCAGAGGGGCCGTATTCGCCATCGCTCACGTAATGATTGAAGTACAGAGTCTTCCATCCGTGCGGTGGCACCACACCGGCCTCCTGTGTCAACTGGAACTGGCAGGCTTCCGTCTCACTGGTACCCAACCATAGTCCAGTCAGTGAAACTCTTTTGTCCGTGGGGTTATATATCTCTATCCAGCTGCCATAGTTGAATGACCAGTCGATATACTGGTCTATGTTGCGCACCTGCACCTCGTTGATGACCAGTTTGGTAGGGTCGGCGTCCAGGTCCGACGGCTCGTAGAAGCCCGGTTCCACCGTCATTCCGCAGTCATAGAATCGGCCTCCCCAGTTCTGCTGTATATAGGTGGCTATCACGTTCTTGCCGTTGCGCAGGTAGTAGATGGGTATGTTTATGCTCACGGGGTTCTTTCCTTCAGTCCAGTCACTGGCTTCATCCACCAGATATCCGTTGACATAGGTGCGGTAGCAGTCGTCGTGGCAAACCTTCAGCGTGTATTTTGCAGTGGCATCCAACTCGTCTATGATGAAGTTGCGACGTACCCACAGGTTGGTGTTCTCCTCTCCCGGCCATTCCGTCTTCACCTCTTTCATGTAGCCCACATTGCCTATGGGCATGGGCAGAGCCAGCCATTGCGAGTCGTCATATTCCGCCTTTGTCCACGACAGAGTCTCCTTCCTTCCCTCTATCTGCATGTCCTTTATGCGCTTGTTGGTCGATGGGTTGGCATAGTACATCCAGTTGAAGTACGTGGTTCCTTCCCACAGGTTCACTCTCTCGTCCTGGTCATATATCTTCAGCAGCGAGATGCTCACGCTGGTGCTGTCTTCCTGGGTGGGCAGTGCAAACTCCATCTTGGCCGACTTGATGTCCGTTCCTGTCTGGTTGGTCAGCGCTATGGTCTTTGCCTCTCCGGCTTTCAGGTTGCAGGTTGCCTTCGACAGCAGCTTCGTATCATCGTCTGCTTCCGTCAGTGAGAACTCCACGCCTGCCACATCACGGTTGGCTTTCAGCACCGCCCGCACGTAATACTTGTGGCTGGCCATCAGGTCGATGGGCGTGCGGAACTGCACCCGCGCGTTCTTTGCTTTGTGTGCAGCGGTCGGTAAGGTGATGGTATATACATCCTCTGCTTGGGCTTCATACAGGTTTTCCCAGCCGTGGATGTTGCTTGTCACATTGTTCAGTTTTCCATTGTATCCCCCTTCGGGGTTGACGATTACCTGTCCGGTCCAGCTTTTCACATAGCCCATGGGCAGTTCGCCCGCAACACTTTTCTCCTGAGCCGATGTGCTCAGGGGAACAAGTGTGCATATCAGTATGTAGAGCAACTTACGTCCCATATTGCCCGTTTTGGCATGGTTAAATGCCCCTTTGTGGGGTTTGATGACGTAAAGTTACTTCTTTTTTCTGTTTTCAGCAAGATAAGCGGGCTTTTGTTTGCCACCTTTGGCAATTACGATGGTCACGGCAGTCACGATGAGCACGATGCCCAGTGCACTCTGCGGGGAGATATGCTCCGAGAAGATGATGACGCCCACTGCCACTGCAGTGATGGGTTCCATGGCTCCCAGGATGGCTGTCTCTGTTGACCCTATCTTCTGAATGGCCACTCCTGTCAGTGCCAGCGAGAGAGCTGTGGGCAACAGAGCCGAACCCAGCGAGCATGCCCAGTACCATCCGTGCGGCATGATCAGTTGTCCCTGCATGGCCACTCCTGCCATCAGTGGCAGGCAACCCATAGCCAGCACATAGAAGGTGACCTTTATCGACGGCATTCCCTTCACCGCCCCTCTATTTATATATATAAGGTATAGAGCATAGGCCAGGGCAGACAGAATCACCATACCCACTCCTAGGGTGGACACATGCACTGTCCCCTTGTTGCTGGCACTGCTCAGTACGTATATACCCAGAGTGGCCAGTGCGAGGCAGAAGCCCACCAGCCAGTGCATCCTTTCGCCGTAGAAGAGTGCCATCAGCACGGCAGTCAGTATGGGATACATAAACAGGATGGTGCTAGCTATGCCTGCATCCATATACATGTAGGAGAGGTAGAGCAGTACCGACGAGCCTGCCATCAGGAAGCCCAGAAGCAGCAGTGCCCATGCTTCGTGCCTGTTGATGCGCAGGCTGACTCCTTGCTTGTAGAGCATCAGCCCCAGCATGGGCAGTGAGAGCACATAGCGGAACAGGAGCACCGACCAAGCGTCCATCCCTTGCCCGTAGAGCGGAAGGGCAAACAGAGGGTTCAGTCCGTAGAATGCAGCGGCCAGTATGCCGGCAGTATAACCCACTTTCAGGTCTGTCTGATTCATCAGAATTATGGTGTGATGTGTGATGTCAGTTGGTTTGGACATAAAGAGAGACGGACTCCGCCAGAGCGGAACCCGTCTCCTGTTTTTATGACTTTAAGTCAGTTGTTTGCTTACTTCACGCGAACGTAAACCACGCGGTTAGAGCTGTCGCTCTCAGCACCGTGAGCGTTTGTGCCCACCACCTTGATGCCACGAGCCTCCAGATACTTCTTCACCTCGTCGGCACGTCTCTGAGAGAGCTTCTTGTTGTAAGCCTTAGCACCCTCGGGAGAAGCGTAAGCGTCCAGAGTAACAGTTGCGTTGGCAGGAACATCGTTCAGAGTAGCCTTGGCGGTACCTGTCAGGATGCTCTTGTTCTGAGCGAACTCTACCACGTATGTGTTACCCACGTTCTTGGTAACCTCTACGCGAACCTCCTTGATCTTCTCCACGGGCTTCTCCACAATCTTCTCCACAGTCTTCTCTACCACAACAGGCTCCACAGTGGTGAAGTGGTGGCTCTTGTTAGAAGTCTTGAAGTGGTAAGTCACACCGGCAGTAATCTGGAATGTACCTGCGTGTGAGTACTTGCCGCACTTGCCGTTGTCGCAAGCCCACATGCCGCTGGGATCTGTCACAGCACCTGTCTGAGCACCCTGAACAGTCTCGTTGCCGTGAGTAACGTCGAGAACAACAGCGGGCTTCACGCTCAGAGTCCAAGCCTTCTTCTCACCCAGGTTGAAGTCGAAGTCAACACCGAACTTAGCAACAGCAGCGTTGCGGTAGTTGGGATGGTTGTAACGAGTTCCATCGGGATAGAAGTAGTGCATGTAACCGGCACCCAGACGAGGGCTGATCTCAAACAGACGGGGAGCACCCTTGTAGCCGCCAATCCAGTTCATCAGGTTCACCTTAGCCATCAGACCAGCAGTCACGTTATCTACTGCGCAGTCAGAGTGGTTCACGTTCCAGTTGCTCCAGTTGTTGAATCCGGCCTGAACCTCAGCCTGCAGAGAGAACACGGGAGTGATGCCCTTTGTCAGCTGCAGACCAGCGATACCACCATTAGGAGTGTCAAAGTCGTGCAGGTTGGTTGTAACACCACCATCGATACCGATTGACCAGTTGTCAAAGAAACGATGACCGCTCACGTTATACTGAGCGCTTGCGGTGGTTGCCATTGCGAAGAGGGCAATAACCAAAGAAGTAATCTTTTTCATTTCCGATCTATATTTAAAAGATTAGACATTAAATTATTTCATATTCTCATTCATTTGTCTCGGGCGGGCATATCTATCCCCACCTTTAACGATGCAAAGATATACCATTATTTCATAAACCAAAAGCAAAACCACCCTTTTTTACAGTCAACCCCCACATTTTTGCTCTCAAATCCCCTTAAAAAGCCCACAAGCCCTAATATTATTAAAGCCTATATATTATTAAAGAATACAAATATCGCTAATCCCCCGAATATTTTATGTTCACCAAGCCCTATCCGTGAAATCCGTGTTCGTCAAACTTTACGCATCACGCCAATAAAGTCATAATCCGTGTCTCCCAAGCCCTATCCGTGTCCCCAAAATCTTATCCGTGCAATCCGTGCAATCCGTGTTCAAAAACCCTCACCGCCTCACACGCCAATAAAGTCATAATCCGTGTCTCCCAAGCCCTATCCGTGTCCCCGAAATCTTATCCGTGTTATCCGTGAAATCCGTGTTCAAAAACCCTCACCGCCTCACACCCAATAAAGTCATAATCCGTGTCCCTTCCAAAAAAATCCGTGTAATCCGTGTAATCTGTGTTCAAAAACCACCGCCTCACACCCCAATAAAGATTCAAATCCGTGTTCAAAAAACACCCAATAAATTTATTATCCGTGGTTTCTTCCTCCCACATACCTCTTATTACAAAAAAATGCCCTAACTTTGCCACAGACTTTCGAGCACCCTATATATAATATGTATTCGGGGTGAGAGAGGAGGGGTTGGTGAACCTCGTGCTAAACTTATAGCGAAATCTACAACTATGCACAGGATGTATGTGACGAAAGGGGTAGGGCAGACCGTAAAGTTGCTGAACCCCACCGACATACAGTAGGAGAGGATTTATGAAACCGGATGGTACGGATTCTCTTTCTGCAGCCAGCGAGAGCAAGAGCACTCCATTAGGCATCCACCTTCCCGGGCCAGACAAACAGGCTGACCTGGTGGTGAAACTATACCATCAACCCAAGGAAAGTCCATGGACCTACCTCTTCGTTCACCACACCAAAACACGTGGTTATGAGGCACAACTGACAAGGGACGGCAAGAGCTTCTTCATCCATAAGACCATCCGCTACTACCGCCGTACAGGTCATCATAAGGTGCAGCACCAGGAAGCACCCACCGTGAGCGGCCTCATCTTCATCCAAGGCCAACCGGCTGACACACAGACCTACCTCAAGGAGAAGTTTCCGCAAACCTACCTCTGCAAGGACTGCTGCTCGGGACAGGTTGCCGTCATCCCTGATGCCCAGATGCAACCCTTTATGCGTATCAACTCTGCCGACCCCAACCGCATACGCTTCCTCCTTCATCCCTTCCACTACTACGCCCGCAACCGCATCCTTCTGCGTATCACCACAGGCGAACTGGCTGGCCTCGAGGGCTATGTCATCCGTATCGACCGCGACCGACGGCTTGTGATGGATGTGGGTGGTATGAGCGTAGCCATCTCGGGAGTCCATGCCGAGCGGTTTGAGGAAGTGGCACCCGCTCATGAACCAGTCTCGCAGCACAGCCCACTCTACCAGCGCAACCTCCACGAGCGTCAGGTACTCATCGACAGATATTTCCATCCTGTCAAGACCACCGAGGATATACGAGCCCAGGCAGAGAACATCACGTTCCTTCATCAGCATGTACTCACCGAGCTGGCCCAGAACCGCATGCGCATCAGCGAAGCATGGAGCACCCTCACCTTCATCATCCAGGAGATAGTCTATTACTACGCCTCTGCCCGTGAGCAGCAGCCCGATCGTCTGGCACCCATCTTCCTCCAGGGCCGTCAGGTGCTCCAGCAGCTCGACACCCTCCTCAGCACCTCCCCGCTCGATGCCGACCCCCGCATGCGTTACGAGACAGAATCCCAGGAACTCACCTTGAAGTACGGCTACCTCTTCTGACCTCTCAAAAGAAAGTCACCAAAACCGAACACGAATCTCACAGGTACAACAACTCTCCAATAATCAGATGTTTATCAGTGTAATCAGTGTAATCCGTGCAATCCGTGTTCAAAACCCAACGCATCACGGAATCAAAGGAAAATCCACGTCCCCAGAAAAATTATCCGTGTAATCCGTGCAATCCGTGTTCAAAAACCAAACACATCAAGGAATAAAAGTCCCAATCCGTGGTCATAAAAGCCGAACTCGGATTTCACGGATGGACTTTTGTGTGCGTTTGACCACAGATGAATGTTATTATTGAACACGGATAACGCGGACAACACGGATAGTTTCGTGCTTCCTCACAAAGGAACCAAAGATTCACTCTTAGCGTTCCCCAAATAAAGAATCCGTGCAATCCGTGCAATTCGTGTTCAAAAAACTACGCATCAAGGAATCAAAGGAAAATCCACGTCCCCAGAAAGCAATTGAGTGCTTACAAAAACAGGAGTAGTACTGCATGTGCGATAGAAGTAGTACTTCATGCGCTATAGGAGTTATACTTCATTGGCAAAGTAAGTAGTACTTCATGTGCTATAGGAGATATACTTTATTGGCAAAGTAAGTAGTACTTCGTTTTATCAGCCGTTTTTCCGCTGCGAACATCACGGAACACCAGTCCCAAGCGTGGACGCCGATTCTCCTCGGCTCCTAGATATAAAATAGGAAACGAACACGAATCTCCAAGTCTCAAAAACTTATCCGTGTTATCCGTGTTCAAAACCTCCACGCGCCACGGAACTCTAAGGAAAATCCGCGTCTCCGGATAAAATATCCGTGTAATCCGTGAAATCCGTGTTCAAAAACATACGCATCACGCATCAACATAGATGTCCGCGTTCTCAGAGTACGTACTCGTAAGCACTCAAATTAGGGCTTAATTTCGAAAGGGGTATCTTTGCGGCTGAAATA
>SAMEA104315436__coassemble_1301_pt1 | contig 16594 bp, 10 predicted proteins | sample SAMEA104315436__metabat2_low_PE_029 | metagenome-assembled genome bin SAMEA104315436 (sample SAMEA104315436) | gut metagenome | biome: Monkey gut; feature: monkey-associated habitat; material: faeces | place: China | collected 2013 | reverse complement strand
TTGAACACACATTTATTGGTTGATAAATGTGTCTACCTATATCAGTATAAGACAGCGTGTTCCGGGTGGCGAGGTCGGGCGAGAAAGAAGAGCGGCGGGTGCAACAACAATTGCATCCGCCGCTCCATCATGTGCTCTCGCCCTTTACTCGGTAGGAGTTGCAGGTGTGTGTGATACGTACACGGCCACACCCTGTACCAGGCCCTTGTAGGTGTTCTTGGTGGCAAGAACCTTCAGAAGATCGCCCTCGTTGACGCCCAGAGTGCCGAATTTCTTGGTCTCGCCATTCCATCCTGTGGAGCATCCATAGATGTAGAGTTCGGTAGTACCGTCGGTCAGACCGAAGTTGCCAAAGGTTTCCAGGTCAAACTTAGTGAAGGGTTCGGTGGGCTGTATCACAGTTCCCTCGATGTAGTAGTACTTGCTCTTGGCAGGGTCATCAGGCAGATTCTTGAAGTCTGCCAGGCTGATGGGATCCACATGCACCTGTGAGATGTACTTGCTGTCCATCATCTGCACTGCGCCATTGTATATGTTCACGTTGCCCTGCACGGTGACTACGCAACCCTCGTTCAGTCCGAGGCTGGCGAACTGCTTTTTCTCGCCTTCGGGAGTCAGCACACCATGCACATACACTTCGCCGGTAGCGTCCTTGATGTAGATATTTCCCCACTGGTCATTCTTTATCTTGCTGATGACACCAGTGATGCGCACGGCAGGACTATTGGCGTCCAGGGTCAGGAACTCTGCGCAAGTCACATCGCGCACCGAGCCTTCCTGGCTCACCTTCACCTTCACTGTGGTAGATACAACGCCCTTCTTGTTGGCATCATACTTCTCCGAGGTGAAGTTCAGCGTGGCAGAGCGGCCTTCGGATGTGTTCTCTGTGCAGATGAGGTGCACGATGGCTGTGTCGGCAGGGTTCTGCTCCAGCTTGGAAGGAATGCCTGGAATGAAATCCTGGCCATTGTATGAAATCCAGCCCTTGCAGTCTTCGGGGATGTCCAGTATGCATCCGCTGCCCTTGTAGGCAATCTTCACGTCGAAGTTACCGCCCTGCTTGTCCATGGTGATATCCTCTCCGATGAGCTTTGCCATCCACTTCTCGATGCTGATGACCGTCACATCCAGCAACTCGATAGTGCTACCATAGGTCTTCTTTGGGCCGACAACTTCCACCACGTCGCCCACTTCCATGTTCCAGTAAGCGAAGTTCTTGGTCTTTCCCTCGTTGTCCAGAGTGCCATAGATGGTAATCTGTCCGGTGTTGTCCTGCATTATCCAGTTGCCATACACATTCTGTGTGATGGCAGCCACAGTGCCCTTCACGCGGAATGACTTGCCGTCGGCACCTGCTATCACATCGGCACATGTGGCCATTGAAGCCTCCATGCTGCCCTGACGCACCTTGAGGTATTGCACCTTCCCGTTGCATGTGATGGGCAGTTCTGCCTCTCTGCCATAGGCGCAGGCAGCGGCTGACACCTTCATGGTGGTCACTCCCGCAGCACCCTCGGAGGGCGTTACGGTAATCCAGTCAGGCTTCTTGAGCCATGTGGTATCCTTGCCTCCTGTCTTGTTCTTGCTAATCTTGGTGATGATGCTGTCCAGCTTCCACTCGCCTTTAGCCTCCACGGTGATTTCTGTCTCACCGCCTTCTGAGGGTATGGCAGCAAATGTGCTGCTCAGTTTGACCACATTCATCGAGCCTATCACCTCATTCTCTGAGCATGATGCAGCGAGGAAGGCCCCCAGGCACAGTCCTAATATATGTCTCAGTTTCATGTCTTCTATATCTATGTTAATTGACTGGTTGTGTGTGTCTGAAATCTCAAAATGGGTGACGCACATCAGTTGAACATATACTTCACACCGATGGACATGTACCAGCACTGGCCTACGGCGTGGTTGGGAACGAATGTCTTGATGTCCTTGCTGACTGCTGTGGGTGTGGAGAACACTGCATAGCCGTCGGCGTCAGTGTGCTCATACTTCAGGATACGTCCCTCGTTGAGCTTGCTGTTCATGTATTTGCTCACGCCCCAACTTGAGTTGAAGAGGTTCATCAGGTTCTTGATGTCGAAACCAAGCTGCAGTGTGTTCATGCTCTTGCCGGCCTTGATCTTGAAGTCATGCTTGTAGCTCACGTCCACACGGTGCACCCAGGGGCTATATACACTGTATGCTTCGGCGTATTCACCCTGATGGTTCTTCAGGTAGCTGTCGCCGTGCACATAGTCCATGAAGCGTGTCTTGTCGTCCTCTGATGCAAAGCGGAACTCGCCGTTCTGCACTTGCTTGTCTGTGGGAATGTAGAGAGCGTCATAGGCATAGCCGTCTCCGTTCATGTCGTTCTGCAGCATATAAGAGTAGTTGTAGCCGCCGCGCCAGGTCTCATAGATAAGGCTGTAGTGGTTGTTACTCTTGTCATGTCCGGTGAGCGATGCGATGAATCGGTCGGGGGTGATGTTGTATGCGTTGTGCAGATTGATGTTGTTGGGACCGCTGATGGTGGGCACGTAGGTGAATGCAGACTCGGCGTTGGAGCCAGGCATGCTGGTGAGTTCCTTCTTCACGCTGTGTGTGTAGGATGCCATGAAGCTCAGGAAGTCCCATGGACGCATGTTCACACTCACGTTTGCACTCCATCCGTAGCCCTTGTGAGTGTTCTCCAGCACGAATGCCTGCTTGTTGCCGGGAATGCGGAACACCTCTGGATAGATGGGGCGGTTGTCTGCTCCGTTCCAGCGGGCATAGCCTCTGGTGTCGGTCATGCTCCAGTCAGAGATGGTGACATCGTTTACAGCCTTGTTGAAGATACCCTCTGCTGTGATGGTGAAGGGGAAGCTCACGGGAAGCTGGTAGTCTATGGCCAGTGAGGTCTTCCACACCTGAGGCATCTTGAACTTGTTGTCCACGGCAGAGATGCTTGATGGCACGGTACCCTGCTCGGGAGTGATGTTCTCGGGATAGCCCAGTGAGATGAGCTTGTCTTTCAGTGCAGCGATGGTAGCATGCCCGTTGGCATCGGTCACGAGACCGCCTGCAAACTCACCCATGGTGAACCCGCGCTCGGAAGCGTTCTTGCTGTTGATCTGTGCCTGGTACTGTATCATACCCGAGTTGGTGGGCATGTTGGTGAAGAACACCAGAGGCAGACGGCCGGAGAAGAGGCCTGTGCCGCCGCGCAGCTTCAGTGTCTTGTTGCCCAGAATATCCCAGTTGAAGCCCACACGGGGTGATACGCTCACCTGTGCATTGGGCCACTTGCCGGTGTCGATATGGCGTCCGCCGTAGTTGAGATCGTAGATGGCTTTGTTGGTCATGAGGTCTCCATTGTCGAAGAAGAGTCCGTCGAGACGCAGTCCATAGGTAAGCTTGAAGTTCTTGGTGGCGTTCCACTCGTCCTGTGCATAGATGCCGGCCTTGTTGAAGGCTACTCTTGCTTTGGGGTCGTTGTCGCCTCCGTAGCCGTAGGTCAGGCATACCACCTCGGGGGCAGCTCCGTTGATGAAGTCATCCACGCTGCCATAGCGGTAGTAGCCGGTGCCGTTACGCATGTACTGGTTGTCGGCCATCTGGTACTCGTAGGATACTCCGCCGGTGATCTTATGACGGCCGGTGGTGTAGATGAGCTCGTCCTTGAGGTTGAAGATATTGTTGTGCACGGCATTGTTGTAGCTGAACAACTCGTAGCCCAAAGACATATACTGGGTGTTGGTGTTCGTGCCGTCCTGGATGTCGATGAAGGGGAACTCGGCCGAGTTACTGCCTCGCACATCATCGATCTTAGAGAATGTGGCGAGGAACTGATTGGACAGACTGTTGCTCAGACGTGTGTTCAAGTCCAATGACACAGAGTGTACGTTCTTCTCCAGACTGTACATCGAGTTGGCAAAAGGCATGGAGTACAGGCTCGTGCGCGAGAATGCCGAACGTGTGCCACCATCCATGGAACTGGCGTTAGGCATCACCCAAGAAGAGTTGGTGGTGTAGTTGTAGCGCACGTCCAGGCGGTTCTTGTCGTTGATGTTCCATGTTATCTTGGCCAGCAGCTTCTTGTTGTCGGCATCGGCAGGGAAGCTGGTAAACGAACCGGTGTTGTATCCGTACTTCCGTGCCACATGCTCCTGCACGCGCTCCATATCAGCGATGGTGGTGTAGGACTGGTATGCATCGGCATTGCCCACGCCGTTCTCTGTTGCACGCCAGGAGGTGCCTGTACCTGGGCTCTTTATCAACTCGCCGTTGACAAAGAAGAAGAGCTTGTTCTTGATGATGGGACCTGCCAGTGAGAAGCCGTATGTGGTGGTGCGGTCTCTGTCTCTTGAGCCCGAGATGAACTCTCTATCCACAGCGTCACCACGCATGTTCTCGTTCTGGTGATACACATAGGCCTGACCCTTGAAGGTGTTGGTACCGCTCTTGGTGATGGCGTTCAGGGCTCCGCCGATGAAGCCTGTCTGACGCACGTCAAACGGAGAGATTACCACCTGCAGCTCCTCGATGGCCTCCATGGAGATGGGGTTGCCGCCGCCGGGGAGAGTGCTGCTCAGGCCGAAGTTGTTGTTGAAGTTGGCACCGTCCACCGTGAAGTTGGCCGTACGGCCGTCGCTTCCCTGGAAGGTCATGCCGTTTCCGCCGTAGGGTGACAGACGGGTGAAGTCGGTCACATTGCGGCTCACTGTGGGCATGGCAATCATCTGCTCGTTGGAGATGTTCGTGCTTGCGCCCGTGCGCTCATAGCTGAACTTCGAGCCCTTGGCCGATACCATCACCTCCTGCATTTCCTTGGCTGTCTCGCTCAAAGTGGTTTTCAGGTTGAAGGTTTCGCCCAGCTGCAGGTTGATACCTGTGGCTTTCTGCTCGGCGAAGCCGATACACCTTACGGTCACTTCATACGGACCTCCCACGCGCATACCGTTGATGGTATATACGCCTTTGTCGTTGGTGACAGCTCTGTAATGAGTGCCCGATGGTTTGTGTACCACATCCACGGTGGCACCAATTACCTCCTCGCCGTCTGCAACCACCGTGCCTGACAAGCTCGAGGTGGTTACCTGCGCCATGGCAGAAGACATGAATGTCATCAGCAAGGCAAGAAGAAAAAGCAATCTTTTCTGCATAAACTAAAAGTTTAACGTTAATTGATTGAATTGACACGTGAATCATTTTCACGGCACAAAAATATAAAATTCTGTTAAATGTGTCTAACAAATGTTGCTGTAATTGCATGACATGATAGAAAAAATGTTGTTCTCGAGGCGTTTTATCATATTGGCCCAGTGGCAGAAGTGTCTTTTTGTGACAAAAATAAGTCGGCGCGGGCCCTGGGGAGGCTGTGTGGATTCCGTTCGGAAAAGTTAACATTTCGCTCATAAAGTGCTTTTCCCGGCTTTGAAGCTCGTCTTCTTTGCCGGTCAAAAGTATTTTGATAGGCGCAGGCGACTGCGGCAAATATCTTCAGGGAGGCGAACTCAGGGAACATCCAAGCGCAGATATGCATCAATCCCATAGCGCTGCGTAGCCCGATGCACCGCGCTGCGATGGCCGATGCAGCGTGCTGCGATGGGCTTCGCAGCGCACTCTGTCTGTCGTCCTTATATACAGGCCTGTGAAGAGGAGCACAGAAGGGCGCTCTCTTCACAGAGTTGCCCATTCTCCGAAAGCCGTTTGGGAGTGCTTGCCCGATACCGCTTGCCTGTCAACTCTCCTCACCAGGCATTGGCCGTTTAGCCCATTTCCCCTTCCCTCGCTATCTGTTTCATACGAAGAAAAGCCCCACTCCTCGCTTGGAGGAATGGGGCTTCTGTTGGGGGGTTGCTTTTCTTGCTCTCTGCTTCCGGCAGTATCCTGCGGGCAGAGTGGGAAAGTGGGGGAGATGGGGTTACTTGCAGTTCTTCTCCTCCAGTCCGTAATGCTTCTTGTGGTCAAGGTGCAGCAACTCCAGAGCAAGCAGGATGCTGATGATACCGAAGAAGGCAAAGATGAGCATCGTTTGGGTGTAGTTGGTCACACCATCGGCACCGGTATTGAGCTGGTTGATGCGTCCGATGCCCATGGGGATGAGGCTCAGGCCGATGTTCTGTATGAAGAAGATGATGGCGAAAGCGCTTCCCAGCTGCTTCATGGGGATAATCTTGGGCACCGAGGGCCACATTGCGCTGGGCACCAGAGAGAATGCCACACCCAGGAGAATCATGCCTGCAATGGCCATCCACCACTCATTGAGGGCTGGTATGGCAAACAGCACATGCACCAGAGTGAGCAACATGCTGCCCAGGAGCATCAGTACCACGCCGTGTCCCTTACGGTCGTAGATGCCGCCGAAGAGGGGTGTGAGGAAGATGGTGCCAAAGGGGAGCATGCCGGGAATGCTGCCTGCCCAGCTGGCAGAGACGTTGTACTTGTCTATCATCAGTTTGGTGGCGAACTTCAGGAAGGGGAATACGCCGCCGTAGAACATGAGGCAGAGGAAGCATATCACCCAGAAGCCGGGGTTGGAGAAGATGGCTCCCAGATCGCTCAGATGGAACTGCTCGTCGTCGGCCTCTGCTGCCTCGCTGCTTGTTTCGGCGCAGTTCTTCACGCTGTCATCCAGCTTCTTGTCCAGCACGCAGTAGTACAGGTAGGCAAAGGTGGCTACGCACAGCAGCACTGCACCCAGTGCTACGCTGGCATTCACACCGCCAAAGTGCTTGGCTATAGGCAGGGCAAAAATGAGTGCCATAGCTGTTCCCAGACGGGCGGTGGCTACCTGCACGCCCATGGCCAGTGCCAACTCGTGGCCGGTGAACCACTTGGAGATGACCTTGCTGACGGTCACACCTGCCAGTTCGGCTCCTATGCCGAAGATGCTGAAGCCCAGTGCTGCCACCAGGTTGCTGGTGTGCGGAGCGTCAATCTTGATGATGAAGAGGTCCAGATGGAAGTTCTCCACCACGGCATTGGGGTCGATGTGGCTCACGGCATACCACTTTACAGAGGCGCCCACAATCATCAGAGCGCAGCAGAGCAGTCCGGTGAAGCGTACACCCATGCGGTCGAGGATGATGCCGCCAAAGAACAGCATGAGCAGGAATACATTCATGAGTCCGTAGGCTCCAGAGAAGAAACCGTACTCGTTAGCGTCCCATCCCAGGCCTTCGCTGAGCATGGATTCCAGTGGTGACATCACATCGGTGAAGAAGTAAGCAAACATCATCGTTCCGCTTACTATGCTGAGAGCCAGCCAGCGCATTACTGCACTGTCGCTGAGTTTTGCTTTCGCAATTTGATTCATTGGTCTTTTTATCTTGTTTGAAAATGATTTGTTGTCGGGTTTGTTTTGTCTGCCCTCGGCGGGCAGCTGTCTAGGTGGCTTATTTCTTCAGCCAGCGGTCCAGCCAGCGGAAGAATGTACGCTGCCACAGAATGCCGTTCTGGGGCTTCAGCACCCAGTGGTTCTCATCGGGGTAGAGCAGCAGTTCGGCAGGAATGCCGTGCATGCGTGCTGCGCTGAATGCGCTCTGTCCCTGGCTGTGCAGTATCCGGTAGTCCTTCTCACCATGTATGCACAGGATGGGGGTATCCCATTTATCCACGTACAGATGGGGGCTCTCGGCGAAAGCCTTTGCATTGGGATTGCGGTCGGGAGTGCCTCCCAGATCCCAGTTGGCAAACCACATCTCCTCGGTCTCATAGTACTGCTGGGTGGTGTTGAAGATGCCGTCGTGGGCGATGAATGCCTTGAAGCGCTTGTCGTGATGGCCTGCCAGCCAATATACGCTGAATCCGCCGAAGCTGGCACCCACGCATCCCAGGCGGTCCTTATCCACATAAGGCTCCTTGCAGATGTCGTCGATGGCCGACAGATAGTCCTGCATGCACTGTCCGGTGTAGTCTCCGCTTATCTGCTCCAGCCATTCCATGCCGAATCCAGGCAGACCGCGGCGGTTGGGAGCAATGATGATATAGCCGTTGGCAGCCATTATCTGGAAGTTCCAACGGTAGCTCCAGAACTGGCTCACGGGGCTTTGGGGGCCGCCTTCGCAGAACAGCAGAGTGGGGTATTGCTTGTTCTTGTCGAAGTGAGGGGGATAGATTACCCAGCACAGTTCCTTCTTGCCGTCGGTGGTCTCCACCCATCGTTCCTCCACATTGCCCATCTTGAGCTTGGAGAGTATCTCGCGGTTTTCGTATGTAATCTGCTTTACCACAGTGCCCTTGCGCTTGATGGGCGTGAGCAGGTACAGGTCGTCGGGCGAAGAGATGCTGTGACGGTTGGCCAGCAACTGCTTGTTGCCGGGCAGGGAGACGGCTGTTCCGTAGTCGAAATCGCCGGTCGTGATGGCTTCCACTTTGCCTTTCAGATTGGTCTGATACACCATCGAGCGTGCCTGCCATACGCCCACAAAGTAGAGCGTCTTGCTGTCGTCGGCCCATGAGAAGGCATCCACTCCGCTCTCAAACTCTTCGGTGACGTATGTCTTCTTGCCGCTCTTCAGGTCCATAACGCACAGGCGGGTGCGGTCACTCTCGTATCCGTCGCGTTTCATGCTCTTCCATGCCAGCATCTTGCCGTCGGGGCTGAACTGGGGATCCTGGTCATATCCGGCATTGATATCCTCTGTGCTCTGGTTCTTGGCCTGCTTCTCCAGGCTGCACAGTGCGTCTGCCTCAGGCTCGGTGTAGCCTGTGGGCTTGCACACATTGGTTGTCTCGCCCGTTGACACATTATATATATATATATCGGTATCGGTGCTTGTGGCATAGGCTACGCCGGTCTTCTTGCGGCTGGTGTAGGCTATCTGCTGTCCGTCCGGGCTCCAGCAGAACTGCTCAGAGCCGCCAAAGGGCAGCACGGGACATTCGTAGGGTTCACCTTCGAGCAGGTCTTTCATCTCGCCCAAGGCATCTGCACCCACAGGTGCAAGGAAGATGTGGGGGATAGTCTGCACGTACTGGTCCCAGTGGCGATAGTTCATATCGGTGATTACCAGTCCGGTGGCCAGGGGCAGATCCTTCTCTTTGGCCTTGATGCTGGCTGTGCTCTCCACCTGGCGGATGACTATTACCTGCTTGCCGTCGGGCGAAAACTTGAAGCCCTCAATGTCTCCGGTCTTGGACAACTGCTTTCTGTCCTGTCCCTCGCAGTCCATTGTCCACAGGTCGCCGCCTTTCAGGAAGGCGATACGCTTGCCGTCGGCAATGAATGTGGGCTCCACTTCGCTCTCCTGGCCAGTGGTCAGGCGCTTGCGTCTGGTGCCGTCTATGCCGATGGTGAGGATGGCTGTGCGGTTCTTGTTGGCTTGGATGTCGGGCGTGCTCAGTGTATATACCACGCGGTCACCTTGTGGCGAAACGGCAAAGCTGCCCAGCCGGTGCATGCTCCACAGCGTTTCGGGTGTCATCAGGTCATTGGCCGTCATACTGCTTGAAACGGTAAGAGCAGCCCCCGTGAGGGCTGCTGCTATGATAGTTTTTATCTTCATGATTGGTAAATGATTACTTCTTTGCGCGTCGGGCTTGCTCCTCCTGCATCTTCTGCAGTGCTTCCAGGCGGGCTGCCATGCCCGATGTCTTCTTCGGGTCATTCTTGTGCTGCTGCTTGTAGGCCTCCAGTTTGGCCAGCAGTTTGGCGTCGTCGGTGGTCTTGCGCAGATACCACATGATGAGCACGCTGGTGAGTCCGGAGAGGAAGTAATAGTAGCAGAGTCCGCTTGAATAGTTGTTGAACATGAAGAAGAACACCACCGGCATGATGAGCATCATGTACTGCATGGTCTTCATCTGCTGTGCTTGCTCGCCGCTCATCTGGTCCTTCTGCTGCCTCATGCTTATCCATGTGTTCACGATGTTGGTAAGGCAGAAGAGCAGACAGAATATGCTCAGGTGGTCACCGATGAGCCACAGGTCCTTGTTCCAGCGCAATACATCGTCGTAGGCACTGAGGTCATCGGCCCAGAGGAAGCTTTCTCCACGCAGCTCGATGGCGTTTGGTACGAAGTTGAAAAGCGCCACCCAGATGGGCATCTGTATGAGCATAGGCAGGCAGCCACCCATTGGACTCACGCCGTACTGGCTGTATATCTGCATCATCTCCTGCTGTTTCTTCATCGCGTCATCGGGATTGGGATACTTGGCAGAGAGGGCGTCTATCTGTGGTTTGAGCACTCGCATCTTGGCGCTGCTGATGTAGCTCTTGCGTGTGGTTGGATATACCAGCGCCTTCACAATGACTGTCAGCAGCAGGAGCACGATGCCCATGGGCAGACCGAATGAGGTGAGCCAGTCGAAGAGGTTGAGGATAAACCAGCGGTTAATCCACTTCAGGATGGGCCAACCCAGGTTGACCAGATCCTCCAGTTCCAGATCCTTCTTGGCCGAAGACAGCTTGTTGTGGTCCTGCAGGGTGTGGAACTTGTTGGGACCGATGTACATCTGCAGGTGGGTGGCCTCCTTGCCTGTGGGGTCGAAGAATGTTTCTGCCTCTGCCTCATAGGTCTTCAGATAGCCGTTCTTCTTGTCCTCGTCGGGTGTGCTCTTCAGTTCGGCACCCGTGAAATCCTGCTGTGCGATGAGTACCACGCTGAAGAACTGGTTCTTGAAGGCAACCCAGTCGAGAGCCTCTTCGGGCTTCTTGGTGTCCTCTGATGTCTCCTTCAGGTGTTTTGTTCCCTCTCCCTTGCGCTTGTAGGTGAGGCAGCTGTAGCGGTTCTCAAAGTCGTAACCCTTCTCCTGCTGCACCAGATGGTCGGTCCAGTTCACTGTGAGCGTCTTTGTCTTGGGTGCAAAGAAGCCGGCCAGCCCCTCCACCTTCACGTCCATATCCAGCATGTAGCTGTCGGGACGAAGGTTGTAGCTGATGGTCAGCTTCTTGCCGTCCTGCTCGAGCACCATATCTACGGTGCTGTCGGTCTGTGCTGTGGGGGTGAAGCAGTAGTCGTCGGTGATGATGTTGTCCGACTTGCCTGCCAGCGAGAGTGTCATGTGAGCGTCCTCGGGAGTGAGTATCTGCACGTTCCCGTCGCGTCGGCGGCTCTTGTAGCCCAGTATTTCGGCGCGCTGCACCATACCGCCCAGTGTGGAGAGAGTAAGCTCCACGCGGTTGTTCTTCAGGATGATGTCTTCACCCTGGGATGCTCTTTGTGCGAAGAAAAGTGATGTGCTGTCGGCACTCAGAGTGCTGTTCTGCTGCTCGTTCTTCTCCTTGATGGCCTTTGCTTTGGTTTCGGCCTGCTGTTGCTGTACTGCGGCTATGCTGTCCTGACGAGCCATCTCGGCGAGTTCTTCCTGCGAAGGGCGGCTGATCCAGTTGAATCCGATCAGCACCAGGGCTATCAGCACGAAGCCTGTAATTGTGTTTTTGTCCATGTCCTTGTTGGGGATATTTTTATTTTTTGTTCTCTATGCAAGCTTTCACGAAGCTCATGAACAGCGGATGCGGCTTCAGTACCGTGCTGCTGTACTCGGGATGAAACTGTGTGCCTATGTACCATTTCAGGTTGGGTATCTCTACGATTTCCACCAGGTGGCTCTCGGGGTTGAAGCCCACACACTGCATTCCGTGTGCTTCGTATTCCTTTATATATTTATTGTTAAACTCGTAGCGGTGGCGGTGACGCTCCCTGACGCACTCCTGATGGCCGTATGCCTCCCAGGTGCGGCTGCCTTCTCTCAGCTGGCAGTCATAGGCGCCCAGACGCATGGTGCCGCCCATGTTGGTGATGTTCTTCTGCTCCTCCATGATGTCTATCACGTTGTGAGTGGTCTTCACGTCCATCTCGCGGCTGTTGGCATCCTTGTAGCCCAGCACGTTGCGTGCAAACTCTATCACCATCATCTGCATTCCCAGACAGATGCCGAAGGCTGGCATATCATGCTCGCGTGCATATTGTGCGGCGATGATTTTGCCTTCGATGCCTCTCTGGCCGAATCCCGGGCAGATGACTATGCCGTCCATATCCTTCAGCAGTTCGCCTACATTGTCGGCCGACACATGTTCGCTGTTGATGAATTTCGTCTCCACCTTGTGGTCATTGTAGGTGCCGGCGTGTGCCAGACTCTCCAGTATGCTCTTGTAGGCATCCTGCAGGTCATATTTGCCCACCAGACCTATGCGCACTATCTCCTTGGCATTGCGCCTGCGCTCCAGGAAGTTGCGCCATGGACCCAGCTGCGGTTTCTCGCCCACGGGGATGTCCAGTTTCCTCAGGATGGCAGCATCCAGCCCCTGATCCTGCATGGCTACCGGCACCTCGTATATGCTGGGCATATCTTCGCTCTGTATCACGCACTCCAGCTCCACGTTGCAGAAGTTGGCCACCTTCTTGCGCATATCGTCGCTCAGGTGATGCTCGGTGCGCAGCACCAGTATGTCGGGCTGGATACCCTGGCTCTGGAGCTGCTTCACGCTGCTCTGAGTGGGCTTGGTCTTCAGCTCTCCTGCTGCATGCAGATAGGGAACATAAGTCAGATGCACGTTCACGGCGTTCTTCCCAAGTTCCCATCTCAGCTGTCGGATGGCCTCCAGGAAGGGGGCGCTCTCGATATCGCCTATCGTTCCGCCTATCTCTGTGATGACGAAGTCGAACTTCTTGTCGTGGCCGAGCAGTTGTATGTTACGCTTTATCTCGTCGGTGATGTGCGGCACCACCTGTATGGTCTTGCCCAGATAATCGCCCCTGCGCTCCTTCTCTATCACGTTCTGGTAGATGCGCCCGGTGGTGATGTTGTTGGCCTTGGTGGTCTGTATGCCGGTGAAGCGTTCGTAGTGGCCCAGATCGAGGTCCGTCTCCAGACCATCTACAGTCACGTAACACTCCCCATGCTCATAGGGATTAAGTGTTCCGGGGTCGATGTTGATGTACGGGTCAAACTTCTGGATAGTGATGTTGTAGCCTCTGGCTTGCAGCAATTTACCTATCGAAGAGGAGATTATACCCTTGCCCAGCGATGATACCACACCGCCGGTCACGAAAATGTACTTTGTCTCTGCCACTTCAGTAAAATATTTAATCAATCCTTGAATTAAGTTGCAAAATTACTAAAATTCCCTCAAAAGACTTTCCTCTCTGCTCTTAAAATGACTATCTTTGCAGAAAATTACAGTCAAGGATGAAGATTCTGCTTACGCTTCTGCTCGTTGCCATGCCTCTGGCAAACCTTTCCGCGAGGAAGGTTCACACGGAGAACACGGTGATGGAGGTGAAGCCCGACACCCTTATGGTCATCACACAACTGTACCTGCAGAGGCTTGACAGCCTGGGTAGGGAGCGTGATTCGCTCAACACCATTGTGCCGCAGCTGGTGCCCAATGGATATTATGCGCACGTGCTCACCACTCCCACCCTCTTCTCGTCGGTGCTGGCGCAGATGATGTCTGGCGTTGATTCGGCCAAGGTGGCGGGTGACAGCCAGTTGCGCAGAGCTTATGCAGGCAATGTGGCACTGGCACGCATGTATGTGCAGGCTCCCTGGCTGGTGACGCAGACTGAGACAACCATCAAGCAGCAGGGAGCTTTCCGCGAGGATATCACAGAGAAACTGAAGACCGACGACCGCCTGTCGGACAAGGTGAAGGGCGGTAGCCTCACGCCCACAGTGGATGGGGATATCGTGGTGGTTACGCGAAGACCCAACTTCTGGAAGGTGACGGGCAATACCTCGCTGCACTTCACCCAGTCGCATTTCTCGGACAACTGGGCTGGCGGAGGCGAGAATGCCTACACGGGACTGGCTACGCTGACCCTCAATTTCAACTTCAACAACCAGAAGAAGATAACGTGGAACAACTCGCTGGATGCTCGTCTGGGCTTCACAACCAAGAAGTCGGACAAGAGCCGTGTGTTCCGACCCAATACCAACTCTCTTCGCTTCACCACCAACTGGGGTTATCAGGCGGTGAAGAACCTGTATTACTCAGGCCAGATAAACATGTCCACGCAGATAGTGCCTAACTATAGGGAAAATTCCGATGTGGTGCAGTCTGACTTCCTCTCTCCTCTCGACATCACCATAGCTCCTGGTATGCGCTATACCATAGCGTGGGGAAAGAAGAAGAAGTTTACTGGAAGCCTCAATATGGCTCCGTTGGCCTATAATATAAGGTATGTTGATCGTGACCTTTTGGTTACCAACTACGGTGTGAGACCAGGGCATAACTCGAAGCACAGCTTTGGTCCCAACGTCACGCTCAACACGGGGTGGCAGATATTCAAGCCCGTTCACTGGTCGCAGAGACTCTTCTGGTACAGCAACCTGCACATGACTCGCATCGAGTGGGAGCACAACTTTAACTTCAGCATCAACAGGCTGATGAACGCTTCGCTCAATGTATATCCCCGCATCGATGACAGCTCGAGGAACAACAAGAACAAGAAGGGCAAGTACATCATGTTCAAGGAGTACTTCAGTATGGGCTTCAATTACAACTTCTCCATGTAACCGCGATCCGCACCGCGGCTGGGTGTGCGGGATTACTCACAAAGCCGCCCCGGAAGGGGCAAATACTCACACAAGATACATACACCATGCAGATAAAATCGGCAGAATACACCATCAGCAGCGCGCTGGTAAGCCAGTGCCCCAAGACCGACTTGCCTGAATATGCCTTCATAGGCCGAAGCAACGTGGGCAAATCCAGTCTCATCAACATGCTCACCAATCATAGCAAGCTGGCGAAGACGTCGGCCACTCCCGGCAAGACCATTCTCATCAACCATTTCCTTATAAATAAGGAGTGGTTCCTGGTCGATCTCCCAGGCTATGGATATGCCAAGCGAAGCCAGAAGGACCAGGATAAGTTTGAGCGCATGATAGACGGCTACATCCTCGAGCGCGAGCAGATGTGCAACCTCTTCCTGCTCATCGACATCCGTCACTCTGCTCAGGCTATCGACCTGGAGTTTATGACCTGGCTCGGAGAGAACGGCGTTCCCTTCAGCATCGTGTTCACCAAGGCCGACAAGTTGCCCAAAACCAAGGTGCTGGCACAGGCCAAAGCCTATATGAACAAGCTGCGCGAGCAGTGGGAGGAACTTCCCCCATACTTCGTCACCAGTTCGGAAACCCGCCTTGGCCGCGATGAAATCCTCGCCTACATCGATTCCATCAACAAGGGAGTCTGATTCCCCCCTCGCTCTCAGCTCCCTCCCGCTGGACTGCCTGACGAATTGTGCCGCATTTAATGACGGGCTTCCATGGTATCGCATGTTGAACTGCACCGCCTCCGTCAGCAATCTCCCAAGGGCAGGAAACCAAACGCAAAAGCGGAATTATGCCACTCGCAAGAGCGCATAATTCCGCTTCACTTTTTTCTTTGGTTTCCTTCGGTCGTGTTTCCTGTTTCTTGGAAATAGCGTAAGTGTCCGATAAACTACGTGTGCCCAAGTTCCGGGAGTTCCTGACTCACCGTTTTACGTCCATAATAATGTCTATATGAGCAAGTTCTTCAGATTTGTCAACCGCAACTTCTGGCACTTCTTCATCCATGATGTTGTAGTCTCTCGTAATGACAGCAACCTGTTTAAGAATGGCAGCACCCATATCCTTTCGCTGATGGTAATTACGATGCTGTGTACAAGGAAGCCAAATGGAGAACAGGGAGATGAAGGTTCCTTCGGCACTTCCTGTATGTCTTCAAATCAGGAAAGGAGTCATCTTCCACCGTCCAACCCAAGGCTGGACGGTGGAAGAAGCAAGCTTACTTTGCCAAGTCAGTATATATTCTCCGACCGTCCAGCCTAGGGTTGGACGGTGGAGGCATACAATGCACCCGCCCAGGAGGCTAAATGAATCATGCACATAAGACTTCTTCTTCTCACCCACAAATAGAGTAGGCCAGCATTGCCAACACCGAGCTGCCCCTTCCTTTCCTCGAAGATGACTTCCCGAGACCGTCTTCTGGAGTAAATCCCACGAGCCTCAAAGAATCATGGTTTTATGTCCGAGCAGTTTCTTTTTTGAAATACGTACTGGTTTCTGATGAAATCATGTGGCCCGGCTTTTCTTTGAGGATTTGTCTTCTTGATGCTTCCTCTTCTGTTTTCGTAGCCTAATCTTGCCATTCCTGCACCAATCGTCGTTATACAAACAGCCTGGCCTTATTTCCCTGGCTGTGCTCATTTGCTTGCTTATTCTCCTTACTTTATGTGTCCAAAGTGAAATGGACCAATTTGAACAAGAAAATAGTTGCAGAATTATTCTGCTGGTTATGTTAAAAATGGTAACTTTGCAGTATCTTTCATCCGCTGAAAGCCCCAGCGGGGGTTGGGTGGGGTGGAAGAAGCATTTACAATAAAGGTGTTACTGTACGCTTTGGTTTTGACGGTAGAAGAATCTCGCAAATTCAACGACAAATCAAAAACAAAGCAACGGGGACGCCCTATGAGGTGTATCATGTACATCCCTCGTGTGTTGGCAGGCACTTGTGTGCTCGCTGGCATGTGTGGACTATCTATACATATATACACTGGCGTGGGGCTTTCAGCGATGTACATAGCAAGATGATATTTCTTATTTGTTACCTACTTGATTATCAGCAGGTACACGAAAATACAAACGTAAGCATCATTTTATTGGGTGACAAGAAAGAACCAACAAAATGAAAAAC
>SAMEA104315436__coassemble_845_pt1 | contig 35920 bp, 33 predicted proteins | sample SAMEA104315436__metabat2_low_PE_029 | metagenome-assembled genome bin SAMEA104315436 (sample SAMEA104315436) | gut metagenome | biome: Monkey gut; feature: monkey-associated habitat; material: faeces | place: China | collected 2013 | reverse complement strand
AAGGCTGGCACTCCGAGCGGAATGCCAGCCTCGCTTCATCGTTTTTCCTTTGGCCAGGAAAGAAGTTCCGGTTAAAGGAAAAACTGCTTACTTGACTACAATCTTCTTACCATTGACTATATAAAGGCCCTTCGTATCCATGCGAGATACGCGGCGGCCTGTGATGTCATAGATGATGCCGTTTGCAGGCTCCACGGCTGTTACGCCTGTGATAGCAGTCTCACCCTCGTTGTGCTCGGGAGTATCAGAGATGATGCCCTTCACTCTCTTGTACAACCTGTTCACCTGCGAACCGTTGAGAGGAGTCTTGTACATGCGCACGATAGCGATATCACCGGTGAAGGCAGCCTCTGGCTTGTCATTGAGAGCCATATCGCAACCAACGCCGAACCACTGACGATCCACATTCACAGGCCAGTCATATCCGCCTGTTGCCAGCACAGAACCAGATAGCTCTCCGTTGACATAAATCTTCAGTTCGCCTCCGTCCCATGTGCCAATGAGGTGAGTCCACTCACCATTGACGGGTTTCACGGTAGCATAGGCATCATGGTAGCTGCCTCCAGTGTGAGCCTCGAAGCACCACTGGCTGTTATAGACGAGCATGCCCATGCCTCCTGAGTTCTCTGAACCGAATACTGTGCACCACTTACCGGGTACGCCACCTTCCTTCCAGTAGGGTCGAACCAGCAATTCCATGGTTACACCATTCTCTATACTCTGCTTCATGGCGTCAGACACGTTCACCAGGAAGTTGTTCTGGGGGTATGTACCCCAAGTCTCATTGCCTCCGCAATACACGTTCATGCCCAAAGTGGGACTTGCCACCACGCTGGGTTTGCCGTACATCTCCACCTGGTTCGCTGCTTCAGAATTGTCCTTGGCTGTTCCGTCTTCATTGAACACGAGATCCAAGAGGTCTGCGTCGGGCAACTCAACGTTGAGATTATCCATTTTCTCCAGAATCTCTGCGCTGATATTCACCACTTCCTCGGCAGTGTAAGCGCCAGAGTTCCAGCCTGCCCAAGCCTTGTCAATCATAATCATCAGTTCATCGGCAAACTCAGGATAGTCCTGTACACGAGCTTCCAGGGCAATCAGTTCGCCTGCGCTCTTGGTATAAGCACGACGGCAAACATATATCTGCTTGAAGAGATCAGACATGCGCTTCAGAATGTTATACTTCTGCTCGCCTGTGGTAGCTGTCTCCACGTCGGCCACAGCCTGTCTCAAGCCATTGCGCAGCTCCTCGGAATAGTTGGGATAGATGATGTAATTGGTGGACCAAGCGTCTGCCTTGAAGTTGATAGTGGAATCGGCTCTTGCCACAGCAAACTGCAGACCCTTGTCGAGTGCTTCAGAAGCCTCGTCGAAAGAACCCTGATAGATGAGTTTGACGTTGGCAAAGATTGGCCAGTCATCGCTGCGTCCGCTGCCATAGAGTTTTCCGCCGATGGTGAGAGTACCGTCGGTCACATGGGCAAACACCCTGTTGAGATAATAGCCACCCTGACACATGGCGTAGGCAGCACCCCTCAAGCTGTAAGGAATGATCTGATTGTCTCGGGTACGTACGCCACCAAGCTTCTTGATGCCGGGTACGAGAGGATCATCATCGAGTATCACATCATCAACCGTGGACATGAGAGGCATCTCGATGTCGCCTGCGAAGAAGACGGAAGTGTAATAGTTGCAGGAAGCCTCATCGCCAACAAGCTGACAGCCATTCATATCCAGCTCATACACACCATTGGTGAGGCCGGTGATAGTCTGGCTGAATCCACCCTCGAGAGAGCCGTAATAATGGATTCCGCTAAAGCCCCAAGAGGCATCCTGCTCGTATTTGTCGGCCTTCTTGGTCCACTCCCATCCCTCAGCCTTCTGTCTGAAATCGGCATTCTGAACCAGCATAGTCACATCGGTACCGGCAGGTGTACCCGAAGAGAGTGCCTTGAGCACCATATCGTCGATATATGCAATCTCCTTGGCAATCTCCTCGGTGCTGAGAGAGTAGTTGTTGAGAATGTAGTTGAGCGAGCCGTTCACATACACCTCATTGGGCTCAATGGTATCCTCAAGGTAAGTGCGAAGCACGTTGGCAGGCTCATTCACCATGCCCTCAATCTTCTCCAGAGTGGCTTCTGCCACCAGAATCAGGTTGTCATAAGCCTTCTTGTTCTCATCGATAAGAGCGATGTCGGCCTCTATCTGTGCACACTTGGCCACGAAATCATCCACTATGGTGCATGCTGCAGCCTCCTGAGCATGCTGGCGGAGTGCATCCTTGAGGGGCTGATATGCCTCGAATTCATCTGCCATAACCTCTATCTGGTCGGCATAAAGGCGTGCAGCCTCCTTCAGAGTCTCTTCGTTGGTGATGCAATAAGTACTGCCATCCAGCACGAGCACCATACCATGAGTCTGGTCAAGCACGGGAGTCTCATCCTGTTCCAGCGTCTGGCGCCAGATTGCTCTCGTAGCAGTCTCGCCATTGAGCTTCCAACAGATTTCTCCACTACCCAGTTCGTCGTCGGCAACCAGTGTGGCGCCATTGTCGCTATCGCCTATCAATGTGGAGTAATAGCAGTTTGTCACCTTGGCCTTACTTGGATTACGAGCAAAGACAGCGCCTTTCTCGGCCACATTACCTATATCGGCCAGTTGCAGACAGTTCTTTATAGTGGTATTTCCATCTGTCCAACCAACGAAACCAGCGCAGCAATTGGTGACCTCTGAGGTGATGCTGCCCTTGAACACGCTGTTGCTGATGACTGTACCATCGGATGAAACACCCACGAAACCGCCATGTGTGCCATCACCCACGGTAGTAGAGATGATGTTCACGTCTGATGAAACGCGGTCGATAACCGTATTGTTCTCGGTGGTAACAGCTACAGAAGAGGCATACTGGGCAGATGCAGTGACTGTTCCTGTCACATTGAGGTTGCGGATAGTGGCACCCCTAAGAGCCATGAAGGGAGCTGCCGTACGCTGGTCAGACTTGATATCGACCTTCAGAGTGTGGCCCTGGCCATCGAATGTGCCTGTGTAACCTCTTTCGTAGCAGATGTTCCTCTTGGAAGCAGTGAAATCAATGTCGGCCTCCAACCTGGCGTTCAGGTCAATCTTACCCATTCTTACAGAGTGGGCAAAGTTGTCCATCTCTTCATAATTGGCAATCAGAACCGTTCCGTCCTCATCGGTACGCAATGTGGGGAACACTCTATCTACGTGCTCAGCCCCACCGGTCTTCTTGACATCCACTTCCTGATAGAGCGCCTTTACCTGTTCTGCGGTCAGAGAATTGTCATAGATACGTGCGATGGCAATATCGCCCTGGAACGAATAGCCGCATGTGGAAACGGGGTTAGGCTCAAAATCGACGCCTACACCCACGAAGCGGTCCTTTCCGTTTGCATTGGGCAGAGAGAGGTCGCCGCTTACACCATCGACAGTAGAAGCAAGTTCACCGTTGGCATAAAGCTTGTATTCGCCAGTCTCCTTGTCCCAAACGCCCACAAGATGAATCCATTCGCCATCTACCACAGGGCCGAAAGTGGCATCCTTATAGCCTCCTCCGATTACGCACTCGAAGTCCCATTTGCCTCCATTGATGATGATACCGAAGCCACCGCCCTGATAACAACCGAAGACATTGCACCAGGTTTGGTTGAACTTGCCATCCTCAAAGCAGGGACGGGCCATTACCTCCATTGTCATACCATTCTCAATGGCACCGATAAGCTGGTCATTGTAAGGGATGCGAACCGTATGGAACGACTCCTTACCCCACTGAGTTTCCTCATTGCAAAGCACATTCATGCCATACATGGGGCTCTTCTTGATGTCTGGGTTACCCAATACACGCACCGGGTTGGCCATTGCCGACGCATCTACGACCGTACCGTCATCATTGAAGATGATATCCAGCACGTCGGCTTTGGGAGCCTGCGCCACTGCTGCCAATCCCATAGTGAATGACAGGGCTGTTAGTAAGAGTTTCTTCATAATGAATACCTTGATGTTAGTAAGACAATTATTTTTGATTTAGGAAAATGCTCCCCTGCCCCATGGGGTTCCATGAGGTAGGGAAGCCATTGTTTTCCCTTATTTCAGGACTTTCTTTCCGTTGATGATGTAGATATCATGCTCCAGACGGTCCTCTGAGCGTCCGGCAACGGTACCGTCCGTTCTGTAAACGACAGGATCGGCAGGGCGATTGCCTTCTACCCCACTTACAGCCGTACCGTTGCCCTCTATCTTCACGCTGCAAGCCTGGGAGATGGGCTTTCCATCCACACAAACGAAGAACTTGTAGTCGCCTGCCGGCAGTCCTTCTATCTGCACAGTGCCCTCTTTTCCGCTGATGGCCTTGGCTTCATGAAGCGTCACGTCGGTACCCGTCTGGTAATGGACAGTGGCATCGATGTGCTCATCCATATCCCGGAAAACGAGCTGCACGGGTTCGTCCTTACCATAGGAATCGTGCTCGCTTGCCAATGTGACGGGCTTGCCAATGACGAAATACTTGGCAGGGAAAGGCTGCACATAGCCGCCTGTCATGAAATAACTGACAAAATAGAAGCCTTCGATGAGCGGAGAAGTCCAGTTCTTGGTGCCGGCAACATTGAGCATCATAGAGCGCATACCCTTGTCATAATAGAGCCAGGTGGGACACTTGTTCTCGTACTTCGCTTCCAGTTCGGCCGAATAGATGCCCACCCAGTCGTTCTTGAAGGCAGGAGCCGATGTGATGCGCACCTGGATGCCGTCGCCCACCTCATACACACGCCGGCTGGTGAGGAGTGAGAAGGCCTTGGGATTATAGTCGGTATCGGTGAGGAACACGGGAATTCGTGCCGAGCACTCGCTGTAACCCGAGTCGCGGAACATTACCAGATAGTACTCACCCGACTTGTCGTGCTTGAGTGTCATCTTTCCGTCCTTCGCGGCAGTATAGTCCCATGACAGGGATGGATTGCCCGAACCAGGGGTGGTACCCACTGGATAGAGGCCTATCCAAGCCTGGCTGCCCACGGGAGCATCCTTGTAGGTCACCTCAATGCTGTCTCCTGCCTTGAAGAACATCTTCTCGATGGAGAGAGACGATATGATGGAAACGATAGGACCATCTATCCAATCACTATAGACAGGTTCGCCCTTCTTGCCGAAACATTCACATGGACGCACGACGAAGCGGTAACGGAACAGCGTGGGAAGTTCGGAGAGGCCGAACACGCAGAACGCTTCCTTGGCATCCTGCCCCTCACCCATGAAGCAGCGAGGCGACATCACGCGCTTGGTGACGGATATGAAGCGTACATCGAGCCACTCGTGCTCGACCTGTACCTCGTAGTCAAAAGCACGCACGCCTGTGTCTTTCTTGAACAAGTTGGGGAAGTGCACCGTCACCTGCTGCTGCTCGGTACCATAACGGTCCTTGCCTGTAGCCTGCGTGACAGTCAGCTGGGTGCCGGCAGGGAACTGCGGTACGGGAGCTGTCTTCTTGCGGTTCTCGAACGTGAGAGGTTCGCGCAGCGAGATGGGCCAAGGCATTACCCAAGGGTCGGCAACAGGCTGGTCGTCAACAAACTCACGTCGCTCAAAGGCGATAGCACCATCATACACGCGCATAATCATGCCTTGACGACCAGCGCCTCCAATGTTGGCCATCTGCGTAGGCGGCTGGCCACCCCAGTCGTCTTGATACGTATTCTCGCGACCAGGCATGGGATAGAGGTAGCTCAACGAAGAAGTACCGATGGAGGTAAACTTGTCTTGCCAGAAGTTTCTGTCATCATTGAGCGGAGAGTGAGAATGGCCCGAGAAGGCGACTGCATTGGGATAGCGGTTCAGTATCTTGGTCACATTGCCGTCGTCTCTGCCCCATGCCCATGGACCATTGCAGGTGTTGAGGGGATGGGGATGCTGGATGTAGAAGAACGGCTTCTCGGTTCCCAGCTCGTCAGCATGCCCGCTGATGAACTCACTCAGGCCGGGGATATTGTTGTTATGCCAATGAGCGCCGATGAAGTAATAGCCATTGACCTGCTTCATCCATATGGGCGCATAGTCCTCCAGGAAGCATGCTTTCCAGGATGCAGCAACGTCCTTGATGATGGCATCCTCGTTGGATGACGCCTGCACATCGTGGTTGCCGTAGATGAAGAGCTTTTCGGTGTATTTGCCATCCAGCCCCTTGTTGTCGGGGAAGACTCTGAACCAGGCATCGGCCACCCGGTGCAACTGCGCCAGCAGTCCGTTGTCGGCCATATCGCCTGCTATTATCACGCCATCCACACGCTGGGTGCGGAAGTATTCGAGGGTATGCACGAAGGTATCCACAGAACTGTCCCCCGTGATGTGAATATCACTAAGAATACCGATGACAATATTGGGATTTCCCAATGTCTGCAGGTCCGTAGCCAGACCGGGAACCCCTGCGTAGGCGGCTCCAACCAATGCTGCTGACCTCTGGATGAAATCTCTTCTGTTCATTTATGTCAATTTAGATTGTTTCTTTGTAGCGTAAAAAGGGAACACCACGATAGTGCCAGTTTTAGTTTATCCCCATTCCACTATGGCAAAGTTATACAAAATTTCACAGAACAGAAGCATAATATAAGAAAAGAAAGCGCCTTTTTCACCCGTACATGTTGCATAACATACATTTCACAGGGTTTTCACAGAGAAAAAGCAGTTGTACAGACTTTTCATAGCAGAGCAATAGCCGTTTAGATGCAACACGCTGCATCCGTCATCGCAATGTGCTGCAACCCTCATCGCAGCGTGCTGCAAACGGTCACGCAGCGGCTTGGTTTTCCCGCAACAGACTTTTCACCCGATTCGTTGAGCCAAGCAAAAGACATGGAGATGCATTACTGCCACCGCTATACATTATTATATATATAGGCTGGCGAGGCGTTTGAGAGCCTTTTCCAAAAGGATTACACAGCCTTATTCAGAAAAGCAACAGGGGCCGCTTGCCCTATTGAAGACAAGCAGCCCCTGCTATTTACTGGCTTGTGAAGGATTAGTCCTCGTAACCGTTAGGATTGTTCTTCTGCCAGTTCCATGCGTCGCGGCACATCTCCTCGATGCCATACTGAGCCTGCCAACCCAGCTCCTCCTTTGCCTTTGTGGGGTCGCAGTAGCAGGTGGCAATATCTCCGGGGCGACGGGGTTTGAGGCTGTATTTCACGGGAACTCCGTTGGCCTTCTCGAAAGCCTTCACCACATCGAGCACGCTATAGCCGTGGCCGGTACCCAGATTGTAGATGCCCAGTCCGCAGTTGCGCTGAATGGCCTTCAGAGCACATACATGACCAGCTGCCAGATCGCACACATGGATATAGTCGCGAACGCCTGTACCGTCGTGTGTATCATAGTCGCTGCCGAATACGCCCAGCTCCGGACGCTTGCCGATAGCCACCTGAGTGATGTAAGGCATCAGGTTGTTGGGGATACCGTTGGGGTTCTCGCCTATCTTTCCGCTCTGGTGTGCACCGATGGGATTGAAGTAACGCAGGATTACCACATTCCACTCCTTGTCGGCCTTCTGCACGTCCATCAGCACCTCCTCCAGCATTGACTTGGTCTGTCCATAGGGGTTGGTGCAATGACCCTTGGGGCACTGCTCGGTGATGGGAATGATTGCGGGATCGCCATAGACAGTGGCACTGGATGAGAAGATGATGTTCTTGCATCCGTGGTTGCGCATCACATCCAGCAGGATGAATGTGCCTGTCATGTTGTTGTGGTAATACTCCAAGGGCTTGGCAACACTCTCGCCCACTGCCTTCAGGCCGGCGAAATGGATGACAGCCTCGGGCTTTTCTGCCTCGAACACCTTTGCCATTGCCTCTGCATCGCGGATGTCGGCCTTGTAGAAAGGAATCTGCTTGCCGATGATTTCACCTACACGCTCCAGAGCCTTAGGGTTGGAGTTGTAGAGATTATCCACTACAACCACGCTGTGACCAGCCTTGTCCAACTCGATAATGGTGTGGCTGCCGATGTATCCAGCACCACCCGTGAGAAGAATCTTCATATCTGTGAGATTTAGTAAATGGTTTTATTCTTGTTTCAAATCACTGTACCAGTCCGAACAGGCGGCTCAAACCACCATCCACACCACTGAAGCCCATGAAAGCCATTGCCAGCAGGCCGGCAGTCACAAGGGCAATGCTCATTCCGCGCATACCCTTGGGAATGGGCATGAGCTCAAGTTGCTCGCGGATGGCAGCAAACACAACCAGTGCCAGAGCAAAGCCTAAAGCGGTGCTGAAAGCGAACACCACACCGGTGAGCAGGTTGGGCTCAAGACCCTGTGTGGCATAGTTGCCATTGGCTACCAGAATAGCCACACCCAGGATGCAGCAGTTGGTGGTGATGAGGGGAAGGAACACACCCAGTGCCTGATAAAGGGCTGGAGCGGTCTTCTTGAGGATGATTTCCACCATCTGAACCAGTGCGGCAATGACCAGGATAAAGGCTATGGTCTGCAGATACTCCAATGCGAAGGGTACCAGAACGAACTTCTGCACCAGATAGGTGACGATGGTGGCCAGCGTGAGCACGAATGCCACAGCGGCTCCCATGCCCAAGGCAGAGTCAACCTTCTTACTTACACCCAGGAAGGGACATATTCCCAGGAACTGGGAAAGCACGACATTGTTTACGAAAATAGCCGTGATGAATATCAGTATGTATGCCATGACTACGCTTTCTTAAGTTTGTTGATGAGTGCGATGAGATAACCCAGAGCGATGAAAGCACCAGGTGCAAGCACAAAGACAAGTGCTCCGTAGTTCTCGGGGAATACCGTGAACGAGAATATCTTGCCGGTGCCCAGCAGTTCACGCACGCCTCCCAGCAGAGTGAGGGCGAAGGTGAAGCCCAGACCGATGCCGATGCCGTCGAAGATGCTCTCCACAGCGCCGTTCTTGGCAGCAAATGCCTCGGCACGTCCCAGGATGATGCAGTTGACCACAATCAGGGGAATGAAGAGGCCCAGAGACTCGTTGATGGCGGGAGCATAAGCCTCGATAAGCATCTGCAGCACAGTCACCAACGATGCGATAACCACCACAAACGAGGGGATACGCACCATATCGGGCACCAGATTCTTGATGAGCGAGATGATGAAGTTGGAGCAGATGAGCACAGCAGTAGTGGCCAAGCCCATCGACATACCGTTCAATGCACTGCTGGTAGTGCCCAGTGTGGGACACATTCCCAGCAAGAGAACGAAGGTGGGATTCTCCTTTATGAGTCCGTTGAAGAATATTTTCAAGTATTTCATATTGTTTCCTCCTATATACCTTATTTATTAGTACTGTCGTTCTGCAGGCTGTCGGCGCTGGCCACAGGCTCTGCAGGCACCAGTTTGGCTGCCGGCACCACCTTGGAAGCACCACTTCCACAGTCAGCCGAAGTACCATCCTGCAGCGCCTTGTAGGCACCGTTCACGCAGCGCAGGAAAGCGCGGCTGGTGATGGTAGATGCTGTGATGGCATCCACATCGCCTCCGTCCTTCTTCACTGTGAGGTTCTCCGACCCGGGATTACGGCCTATGATGTTGCCTTTTCCTTCTCTGAACCACGTAGCAGCCTTGGCTCCCAGTCCAGGAGTCTCGCTGCTCTGCAGGATGTGATAACCCTTGATACTGCCGTCGGAAGCAAATCCTACCAGCACGGTAAGGTCGCCGCCAAAGCCTTTCTTATCAGTAACCTGCACGGCATTGCCGCTTGTGGTACGATACACAATCACATTACCGGGCAGAGAGTCTGTTTTCTGCACCTCCAGACTCTCGGCCTGCAGCACTTCCTTGATGCCGTTTGCCAGCGTCTGCTCTTTAATGGCGGCGATAGGGCCACTGGTCAGACTGTTGACCGAAGCCAGTGCCACACCTGCTATCAGAGCGATGACGGTGAGCACTATCACCATATTGTACCATGTAGATTCCAGCTTCTTCATTTCTTTGTTACCTCCCCGAATCGTTTTGGTTTACAATAAGTGTTGATGAGGGGCGTGAAGGCATTCATGATGAGAATGGCAAAAGACATTCCCTCAGGATAAGCGCCCCAGTTACGGATGACAATGGTGAGCACACCGATGCTGATTCCGTAGATGATCTGACCACGATGCGTCATGGGTGATGTGACGTAGTCAGTAGCCATGAAGCAGGCTCCGAGCATCAGACCACCGCTGCAAAGCACCTGGGGGACAGGAGCATAAACGGGATCGCACACATGGCAAACCAGCGACAGAACAGCCACTGTACCCAGGATGCTCACGGGTATGTGCCAGGTGATAATCTTCTTCCAGATCATAAACAGGCAACCCAAGAGGAGCAGCAAAGCGCTCACCTCACCCAGCGAACCGCCGGTCATACCCAGGAACATTTCCTTGATAGAAGGCAACTGGGAGAGCACAGAGGCATCACCAGTGGTAATGGCCTGCTTCATCACGCTCAAGGGAGTGGCAGCCGTTTCGGCATCCACCAGCGATGCATGCAGCACAGGCCAGGTGGTCATCTGTGCGGGGAAGCTGATGAGCAGGAACACACGGCCCACCAGAGCGGGGTTGAAGGGGTTACAGCCCAGTCCGCCAAAGGTGAGCTTGCCCACTCCGATGGCTACCAGAGCACCCAGGATGATAATCCACACAGGCAGGTTGCTGGGAAGATTGAAGCCCAACAGAATGCCTGTAAGCAGCGCACTGCCGTCGAAGATAGTGGTGCGCTCTCTGCCGAGGATGAATTTGGTGATGGCCCATTCGAACAAGATGCAGGCAACCACCGAGGTCAGCATGACCACAGCTGCTCCTGCGCCGAAGAACCAAAGGCTGGCCAAGAGTGCAGGCAGAAGAGCCAGACACACGCCGTACATATTCTTCTGTACGGAATCACCGCCATGTACATGGGGTGAAAGTGATATTATTGGTTTCATTGTTTACTCTAATTGTTGATGTGAAGGGTGATTACTTCTTGGCAGCACGTGACTTGATGATGCCCATCACGGTGCTCTTGCCCACACGTATCATGTCCAGCAAGGGACGATGACTGGGACAAGTGAACTGGCAGGAGCCGCACTCGATGCAACTGGTCACCTCGTTCTTCTCGGCATCCTCCCATCTGCTCTGGGCACTCAGGGTAGAGAGCAGATAAGGCTCAAGGCCCATGGGACAGGCACTCACGCACTTGCCGCAACGGATACAGGGGTGGGGTTCTGCACGACGGGCTTCCTTCTCGTTCATGATGAGCAGACCGCTGCTGCCCTTGGTCATCGGTACCTCCAGCGAGAGAAGGGCTTTACCCATCATAGGACCACCGCCTATAATCTTGCCGGTATCCTCTGGCAGACCGCCGCATTCGTCTATCAACTGCTGGAACGGTGTGCCCAGACGGGCGAGCAGGTTGCTTGGCTGCTTCACGCTCTTGCCTGTAACCGTGATGACACGGTCAATCAAGGGCTTGTTCTTCATCACTGCCTGATAGATGGCAAAGGCTGTACCCACGTTCTGCACCACAGCACCCACATGGATGGGGATAGCTGGAGGAGCAGGCACCTGACGTCCGATGACAGCATCTATCAGCTGCTTCTCACCTCCCTGGGGGTATTTCACCTGCAAGGGAACCACCTCGATGTGGGGATGCGACTTGGCCTTCTCGGTCATCAAGGCGATTGCATCGGGCTTGTTGTTCTCAATGCCGATGTAACCCTTAGTGACGTTCACAGCCTTCATGATGATTTCCACACCCTCCAGAATCTCCTCGGGATGCTCCAGCATGAGCCTGTGGTCGGCTGTCAGGTAGGGTTCACACTCCACCGCATTGATTATCACGCACTCAGCCTTGCAGCCTGGAGGAGGAGAAAGCTTCACATGGCAGGGGAAGGTGGCACCTCCCAAACCTACGATACCTGCGTTCTTGATCTTCTCGATGATGGTTTTGCTGTCCAGCTCTGCATGGTCGGCCAACTTCACCAGTGTGTTGCTGCGGTCGATGCTCTCTTCCCACTCGTCGCCTTCTACATTCACGTAGATGGCAGTACGGCGTGTTCCGCTGGCATCCAGAACGGTGTCTATCTTGGCCACCTTGCCGCTGACACTGCTGTGGATGGGTGCACTCACAAAACCTCCAGCCTCTGCCAGAAGCGTACCCACCTTCACCTCATCGCCCTTCTGGACAACTGGCTTGGCAGGAGCACCTATATGCTGGAACATGCTGAAGACAGCCTGCTTGGGCAGTGAAGCCTCTCTGATTGGGCTTGCAGCAGACAGTTTGTTCTCTGCGGGATGTACTCCGCCTATCTTGAATGTCTTCATTTCTGTTCCTCCTTATTGTTCACTGTTGTTGTTTCTGTGCTTTCCACCTTCACGGCAGCAGGCTTTGCCACCTGTGCAGGCTGAGCGGCAGCAGCTGCGGGCTGTTCTGCCTTAGGCTTGCGAGGCGGGAAGTTGAACGCCTTGATAGCGCCTTTTGGACAAGCGTCCTCGCACTTACGGCACATCTTACACTTCTCGGCATCGATGTATGCCAAGTTGTTGACCAGGGTGATAGCCTCAAACTTGTCACAAGTCTTCACGCACTTGCCACATCCGATACAAGCTGCCTTACAAGCCTTATTGGCCACAGCACCCTTATCCTTATTGTTGCAAAGCACCACCATGCGACGTCCCTTGGGACCCTTGAGCCTGATTTCAATGATACCGCGGGGACAAGCTTTGGCACATGCACCACATGCTGTACACTTGTCTTCATCCACTTCGGGCAGACCCGTAACGGGATTCATGGTCAGAGCACCGAACTGGCACTTGGCCACACAGTCGCCACATCCCAGACATCCATAGGCACATTGTGTTTCACCCATGCCTGTCATGTTCTGCACACGACAACTCTGCACGCCATCAAATTCTGCAACGCGCGGACGGTTCTCGCACGTTCCGTTACACCTGACAACAGCTACCTTTGGAGCAGAAGCCTCTGCAGCCAGTCCCAGGATAGATGCCACCTTCTCCATGACAGGCTGTCCACCCACGGGACAGAGCTTGCCTTCCAGGCTGCCGCCATCGGCTGCCTTCACACACGCAGCGGCAAAACCCGAACAACCGGGATAGCCGCACCCGCCACAGTTGGCCTGCGGCAGAACAGCCGCAACCTTCTCCAGGCGAGGGTCCTCGCTTACAGCAAATTTGTGCGAGATTATATACAGAACCACTGCAGACAGTAGTCCTATCGCTCCCAACACAATCACTGCAATCATGATTTCGTTCATACGTTGATTGAAGATTTAATTGATATTTGTATTTAATGTTTTGTTATTTCAGGGGAACAAATCTGTACCAGACTTCACAATGTGCCAGCCCCGTCATCGAGAGGCCGCACGTGGAACTGGAAACGCCTGTTGATACGGTCACGGAAAAGATAGAGTGTGCTATAATAAAGAATAAGGAAGAGCAGTACAAACAGTGCACCCACCTCTTCGCTCCATATCTTGCATCCCAGGAAAAGCACTGCCACCATGAGGATGAGAGGCACTGCATAGGCCAGCCAAACGGCTTTGAGCCCCTGGCGGAGTGTACCTTCTACCACCACAGTCTGCCCTACTTGCACGGGCTCATCACCCATGCAGGCTTCCACTATCTTTTCCTTGCTTTCGCTGCTCTTGCATAAATGCTTCACCGCACAGCCTCCACAGGCCGTTTGCTGCATTATGCGCACAACGCAAGTGGTGGCCTTTATCTGCTCCACCACACCTTGATGCCGGATTGTTTCTCTCATTACTATATGGCCTAAGCCTCAATAATCGCGCAAAAATACGAAGTTTTCCGCACATGCGAGCGTTTCCCTGTGCTTTGTTTTGCCTATCGTGCAGATTTTATATATCTGCCTTGCCGGATGTCACATTATCATTTAACTTTGTGGGATAATAACCCCCAACAACCGAACACAGATGTTTACATTCAAAGCCTGCTGCAAGATCAATCTGGGATTGCTCGTTACAGAGCGCCGCCCAGACGGCTACCACAACCTGCAAACTGTCTTCTACCCCGTCCCCTTGTCGGATGAAATCAGTGTGGAAGAGGCTCGGGAGGACAGCTTGACCATGTCGGGCATTCCCATCGAGGGTGCTTCTGAGGACAATCTGGTGCTTCGTGCTGTGCGTTTACTTCGTTCCCAAGGAATTGACATCCCGCCTCTGCATATCCATCTGCACAAGAATATCCCCAACGGAGCTGGTTTGGGAGGCGGAAGCAGCGATGCAGCCGGCATCGTGAGGGAACTCAACAACCACTACACACTGGGCTTGAACGACCAGAAGATGGAGGAAATGGTGGCATCGCTGGGTGCCGACTGTCCGTTCTTTGTGCGCTGCAAGCCCGTGTATGCTGAAGGTATAGGCAATATCTTCAGTCCCATCAACCTCAATCTGAGCGGCATGCACATCGTGCTCATCAAGCCCGATGACTTTGTTTCCACACGTGAAGCTTACGCCCAAATACATCCTCAAATGCCCGAAGTGTCGCTTGACAAACTCGTGATGGCTCCCTTGGAGGAATGGCGCAATACCGTGGGCAATGACTTCGAGCACAGCGTCTTCCCCACCCATCCTGCCATCAAGGCCATCAAAGACCAGCTGTATGCAGCAGGCGCTATCTACTCCTCTATGAGCGGAAGCGGCAGCAGCGTGTTCGGTCTGTTTGCAGAAAAACCTTCCTTGGAAGGCCGCTTCGGAGGTATGTTCGTATATGAATCACGCCTTTAGGACATTTCCCCACCCAAGATAGGGAAAAACCTTGGCAGCGACAACGGATTGCCCCCTACCTTTGCACCAGAATACTAAAAGGAAAAGACTATGAAACGTTACATCCTGACACTGGTAGCAGCACTGACCGCAATGGTCAGCGCATCGGCAATGAGTTACGAGAGAGCACGCGAGGAGGCTCTCTACCTCACCGACAAGATGGCCTATGAGCTCAATCTCAATGACCAGCAGTATAACGACGCATACGAGATCAATCTGGATTACTTCCTCAGTATGAACTCGGAGCGCGACCTTTACGAGGACTATCTGAGCTACCGGCTCACCGACTTCAGACATATTCTGGTGAGCTGGCAGTTCGACCTCATGCTTCAGGCAGACTACTTCGTACGCCCGCTCTTATGGAGTCGTGGCTGCTGGGTGTTCCCTATCTACACGCATTATCACAGGCACGTGTTCTATTACGACCGTCCGCGAGTATATTTTGAGTACAGAGGCGGGCATGGGCATCACCATTTCCACAACGGCTACTACGCCGAGCGCCGACCCAGATGGGATGGCGGAATGAGAGGAAGAGAGCCTATGTATGGTCCCGACAGAGGGGGAAATCGTCCCGACAGAGGTGAAACTCGACCCAATCCAAGCCGTGGAGACGGTTATCACTTTGACCTTCCCGGACGCGGCGACCGCAATACCGGACGCGGAAATGAATCTGTACGCGGCGACAACAACTACACTCCAAGCCGTGGGGAACAACCTGGCAGAGGAACTGTGACCACTTACCCCAGCCGTGGAGAGCAACCTGGCAGAGGCGCTGTGACCACTTACCCCAGCCGTGGAGACCAGACTGCGAGAGGTGAATATGACAGAGGAAACACGCGCGGAGGCTACAGCATAGGCCGAAACAACGGACAGACTACACGCGGGGAAAGTTATTCCCGCTCCGAGCGTAACAACTATACCCGTCAGTATCAGAACAATGGCACACGCGGAACAGGCCGTTCCTATTCCACTCCAAGCCGAAGCACCGGCTCAATGACCCGTTCTGGCAGCTCCAGTCAGCCTGGCAGCCGCGGAAACTCATTCTCACGCAGCAGCTCACGCGCTGTACCCAATGGAGGATCTTCAGTAGGTGGCTCACGCGGAGCAAGCGTCAGCCGAGGCTCCAGCAGTGCACCTACCCGAGGAGCAAGCGTTGGTTCGGGTTCACGCGGAGGAGCATCAGGAGGTGGAACAGTCTCCCGTGGACGCAGATAACAAACAGCATATGGAAGCAAAAGACATAAGGGAACTTCTCGCCCAAAAGAAGATGAGCATGCGCGATATCGTTACCGTAGGACGATACACAGCCGGCCATTTCCGGAACGACAAGAAGGCAGAACTATATGAGTTTAGCCATTCCGACGACCCGTACATCAGTTTCAATGCTCTGCACGTCTTCACATTCTTCGACGCCTACGACCTTGAGTGGCTGCAAGAGAAGCATGATGACCTCATCAACTGTGCACTAAGTGAGACGGCAAACAACAAGCTTCGCCTGCAACTCACCTTGCTGCTCAGGCAGCCTTTCTACCCCGAACTGATACGCACAGACTTCATCGACTTCTGCCTCAGCAAGTTCACCAATCCCGCACTGCCTTATGCCATCAGAGCATTATGTATGAAGTTGGCATGCAAGCAGATGACTGCCATTCCCGAACTGACAGATGAACTGGAGTCCAACGTGCAACTGCTCGACCAGGAGCCGCTCTCTCCCAGCCTCTTGTCAGCCAAGCGTCAGGTGGAAACGAAGATAGAGAACGCAAGGAAAAAGCAGGCTGCCAAGCTCAAGAAGAAAACCCAACGCTCCTGAGTCTGCTGTCTTCGCAAAAGTACCCAACAGCTTCCGGCGCAGAATCCAAAGGCATTCCCGAAGCCAGCCAACAACTTCCACCCCACAACGAAGCAGCACCACAGAAATCATCCGTGGTGCTGCTTTGTTCGTTATACCATTATATATATGGAGCAGGAGCCGCCTGCACCGCCTCAGTTATGGCGCAGTTTCTTCAGGAGCTCCTGGTTGATGCGGCGTATGCGGGTCTGTCCCTCCATCAAATCACGCTTGAAGGAGTTGAACTCCACATTCACATTATTATATATGTCATTGAATGTACTCAGGAGTGGAGGCAGATAAGGTTGCTCGTTGGTATTCACCACGATGCGGATGTCTTTTGGCATCACGCGCACGTCTATCTCGCATCCTTCCTCCTTGGGGTCGCCATCGAAGTGGATTACACCGGGATTCTTGCGGAATATCTTCAGGTGCCGACACTTGAAGCAGCGTATCTTGCTGTTCTGCGTAATGGTCTTGCTGAAGAGCTGGATAGCTATCTGTGGTGCTTCGAGCACATTGAACGGCTCCATCACAGTCACATCCATCAGCCCGTCACTCATGCTTGCATGCGGAGCAATATACACATTGTTGCCATACTGACTGGCATTGGCACAGGCGATGAGGAAGGCTTTGAACTGCTTCTTCTCGCCGTCTATCTCCATCTCGTAGGTGTCCGGCTGGTACTTCAGACCTTCCTTCAGCGTATTCTCAATATAGGTAAGTAGTCCGCGTCGGCCGCTTTGGGCGAATTTGCTACTTACGAAGGCATCAAAACCGACACCGCATGTACAGAAGAACGGAGTGCCGTTGATGATTCCATAGTCCAAGCTCTTTATCTGACAGTCTGCCAATACCTGCATCGCTCCTTCTGGGTTCATGGGGATATACAGATGCCTGGCCAGCCCGTTGCCGCTTCCGCAAGGGATGATGCCCAGTGCTGTGCGCGAATGCACCAGACTACGTGCCACTTCGTTCACAGTGCCGTCACCGCCCACAGCCACCACCACATCAGTGCCGTCGGCCACAGCCTCACTGGCAAGCTCTGCTGCATGACCTCTGTGGTCAGTGTATGCAACGTGCACATCAAAGCGCTCGTCACTCAGATACTTAGGTATGAGAGCAACGATGCGTTTCTTGTCTGTCGTACCCGAAATGGGGTTGACGATAAAAAGTACTGATGTTCTGTTCTGCATAATTGGCTACAAAATTAAGCAAAAACACACATTCACAAACCAAAAGAAGGGGTAAAAGTAACAATTGATAGCAGTTTTTGCACCCACATATAAGCGTAATAAACGAAAAAGCACTACCTTTGCAAAAATTTTCGTGACCCCTTGGTCACAGAGGACAAAACTAAGTAAATGGGACTATTAGAAGAGAAGCTCACTAAACATCCTTTCTATGCATTGGCAAAGGAGGTTAAAGAGAAGGGCGTATATCCCTATTTCCGTGAGATTGAAGGAAAACAGGGAACTGAAGTTGAGATGGGTGGACATCACGTGCTGATGTTTGGTTCGAACGCTTACACTGGCCTTACTGGCGACCAGCGGGTTATTGATGCAGGTTGCAAAGCCATGCAGCAGTACGGTAGCGGTTGTGCTGGCAGCCGATTCCTCAATGGTACACTGGACATCCATGTACAGCTTGAGAAGGAGTTGGCAGAGTTTGTCGGCAAGGACGATGCGCTGGTGTTCTCCACCGGTTTCACTGTCAACAGCGGTGTGATACCGCAGTTGGTGAGCAAGGATGACTATATCATCTGTGACGATCGCGATCATGCGAGCATCGTCGATGGCCGTCGCCTCAGCTTTGCCACACAGCTGCACTACAAGCACAACGATATGACCGACCTCGAGCGTGTGCTCCAGCGTTGCGAACCCGACAAGGTGAAGCTCATCGTGGTGGATGGTGTGTTCTCTATGGAAGGCGATCTCGCCAACCTGCCCGAGATAGTGCGCCTGAAGCACAAGTACAATGCCAGCATCATGGTGGATGAAGCACACGGCATAGGAGTGTTTGGCAGGCAGGGACGAGGCGTATGTGACCACTTCGGACTCACCGATGAAGTGGATCTCATCATGGGCACATTCTCCAAGTCACTGGCCTCTATCGGTGGTTTCATTGCTGCCAACCAGACCATTATCGACTCTCTGCGTCACACCGCACGCACCTATATCTTCAGCGCCAGCTGCACACCTGCTGCCACTGCAGCCGCCCGCGAAGCTCTGCGCATCATCCAGGCTGAGCCCGAGCGCATAGCTGCCCTGTGGGATGTGACCAACTATGCTCTGAAACGTTTCCGCGAGGAAGGCTTCGAGATAGGTGACACCGAGAGCCCCATCATTCCTCTCTACGTGCGTGATTTGCGCAAGACATTCATCGTGGTAGCCCGTGCATTCGACGAGGGAGTATTCATCAACCCCGTTATACCTCCCGCTTGTGCGCCCACCGACACTCTTGTGAGATACGCGCTGATGGCTACCCACACCCATGAGCAGGTGGATGAGTCGGTCAAGAGACTGAAGAAGGTGTTCCACGAACTGGACATCATTTAAGCCTACAGCCAACTATCCGGCTACAGGCAGTTCGATAACCGCAGATAACATAAGGCATCCGGCCGTCAGGCTGGGTGCCTTTCTTGTTTCCACTATGCTGCTGATTGCATTCCTCATCCTCAATTCGGCTCATCCGATATATCCAAGCGATTAAGCCGCCAACTGATTCAGTATGTCTTTCAAGACACTGACTACTGTTTCAGTTTATGAATAGGGAAAAGACAGCTCCAGACTGCCCGGAAAAAGTATCCTTGGATACTTGCCCGTTTATCCTTGGATAAATTGCGAAGTATCCTTGGATACTTTGCCGAGTATCCTTGGATACTTTTTCCAGGCAGTTTGCCGACTACATGGAACAATCCCACAAACAGCCCGTCGGCTCTCCCATAGATATGCCGGTTGACTCCTCAATTCCCCTCCCCTCCAGCACGTCCGCTGGATTAAATTCACTAACTTTGTGCCCCAATTCAAGAAAGAAGATGAGAAGCAAGAGACAACCCATACCCATCACACTGCGTTCTGCCACTCCCGCAGATGCCGGACAGATAAGGGAGATATATGCACCTTACGTGCGTGAGACAGCCATCACCTTTGAGTACGAAGTGCCGTCCGTGGAGGAGTTCACAGAGCGGATAGAGCGTACGCTGGAGCATTACCCCTACATCGTGGCAGAAAGCGAAGAGGGCAACATCCTGGGTTATGCCTACGCGGGAGCCTATTACGGGCGTGCTGCTTATAGCCGCAGCGTGGAGGTTTCCATCTATGTGCAGGCAGGACAGCACGATGCAGGCGTTGGCCGAAGGCTCTACGAGGCGCTTGAAGAGGAGTTGCGCAGCAGAGGTTTCCTCAATCTGACCGCCTGCATAGCCTGGAGCGATGAGCCCAACAGGTTCCTCACCCACCAGAGTCCGATATTCCATCGCCACATGGGATATGAGCAGTGCGCACATTTCCACAAGATAGGATTCAAGTTCGGACGCTGGTTCGACATCATCTGGATGGAGAAGATGCTGGGCGAGCACAAGGATGAAAACCTGTAGCGCCAGGCCTTCAGCACCCGGCAATCCAGTTGCCCAATCCGACCAAGCACAAAAACCACACACTTCAGGCAGAGTGCAGACCCGCAGACTTTGCACCCAAGCCGAAAAGCAGTAACTTTGCACTATCGGTGGCAAGCAGGTATGCACATGCTGCCAAACCAATGTAACACGCACAATGATGAACGAAGAAAAGCCACAGATACAGGATGCACAGGAGACTCCAACCGCTGTGACGCTCAACGCACACAACAAGGATGAGTTTCCACCCGCACATACAGCCGAACATCTGCTCAATCAGGTGATGGTGAGAATGTTTGGCTGCGAGCGCTCAAGGAACATGCACATCGAGCGCAAGAAGTCCAAAATCAACTACACACTCAGCACGCAACCCACACAGGAACAAGTGGCTGAGGTGGAGCAGCAGATGAACAGGCTCATCGCACTGGACCTGCCCGTAACCTATGAATTCGTTACCCGAGACAACATCCCTGCTGGGGTGAAGCTGGACAAGCTGCCCGAGGATGCCAGCGAGACGCTTCGCATCGTGCGCATAGGCGATTTCGACACCTGTCCATGCATCGGCCAGCACGTGAGCAAGACCGGTGAGATAGGCTTCTTCCGCATCACAAGCACCAGTTTCAAGGACGGTTCTTTCCGTATAGTATATAAGGTAAAGGCCGACTGAACCGACCGTGAGCACATGAGAAATGAACATTCGTAAGAGAGAGAGAACATTTTACTGATAGATATGGCAGACTGGAAGAGTGCGCTGGCAGCATTGGGAGCCTCCACAGAGAACAATGGCGAGGAGAAGAAAGCGGATGTGGAGCGCAAGAAGAGAGTGGGGGTGGTGTATTCCACCAACCCTGACTTTGAGTATGATGATGCCCAGGAGGCCGAAGCTGAGACTCTGCCCAGGCAACAGCAACCGCTTCGCCTGAACATGGAACGTGCTGGCAGAGGCGGCAAGACCGTCACTCTGGTCAAGGGATTCGTAGGCAGCGAGGCTGACCTGAATGCTCTGTGCAAACTCCTGAAGCAAAAATGCGGTGTGGGAGGAGCAGCCAAGGAGGGTGAGATCATCATTCAGGGTGACCACCGGCAGAGGCTTCTGGAGATTCTGAAGAAGGAAGGCTACACAGGCACAAGAGGTTGAGGACAACAGGAGCATCCAGCTCCTGCAACATAACAAATCATAAGCAAATACACAGATGGCAAAGATACTGATCAAGGACACTACAGTGAGCGAACGCGCACAGATAGTTCGCGAGGCACTGGGAGCCGACAGCGACTGCGAAGGCATCGACCTGACCGACATGTATGATGACTATATCTACGGACTGAAAGAGCTGGCCGACATCAACCGCGAGTTTAGTGAGAAGCATGCGGGAGAGGTAGTGGCTCATCCCGAGGAGACTGACTCCACCTGCCAGTGGAGCCGATAACGTTCACACAACCAATCATCACCCCTTCACGGCGCTCCATCCTTGCTCCTCACGCCTGGCACTCTGCGGGTTGGGAGCAAGGGGGGGGGCATGTACCGTAACAGAATATTATGAGTACCAACGACAAGAGTATCTTCGTGCGCCCATTGTGGGTTTCCATCTTCGCCCTTACCGCTGCAGTGGCGTGGGGATGGGCTTACCCGCTCATCAAACTGGGTTTCGCCGAGTTCCACATCACACCCGACCTCACCGGCAGCAAGATTCTGTTTGCCGGCATTCGCTTCTGCATCTCTGGTCTGATTATCCTGGGAGTAGCACGTGCAGGCGACAAGAGCTTCGCGATAAGGCGTTCCGCCGACTGGTGGTACATCCTGCTCTTCACCCTGCTCAATACCACCATCCACTACACATGCTTCTACATCGGCCTTTCTTACGCACCTGGAGCGCGTTCGGCCATACTCAACTCGCTGAGCGTGTTCTCTGTAGTCATCCTGGCATGTCTGTTCTTCAAAAGCGACAGGATGACCATACGCAAACTCATGGGCTGTATGATTGGTTTCGCAGGCATTCTTGCACTCAACATCGGCGGTGAGAGGAGCGGCAGCGGATTCACTCTGATGGGCGACGGAATGATTGTCCTCAATGCGCTCAGCGGCGCTGCTGCATCGCTGCTTGCCCGTGGATTGGGCAGGCGGGTGAATGTGTTTGTGGGTACAGGCTACAGTCTGGCTTTGGGCGGACTGATGCTGATGGTTGCCGGACTGCTCTTGGGTGGCAACATACCGTATGTAAGCGCTCTGGGCATCATCTATCTGTTGCTGCTGATAGCCATCAGCACCGTCGGCTTCACCCTCTACAATAAGTTGCTCACCTGCAATCCTGTGGGCAAAGTGGCCATCTACAACTCGCTGATACCTGTGGTGGGAGCAGTCACCAGCTGCCTCTGTCTGGGCGAAACGTTCTATTGGAAATACGTGTTGGCAGGCTCACTTGCCACTGCCGGCATATGCACCATCAATCGGGGAAAGCAATGACAGAAGTGCTTCATTGCTGATACGGGATGTGGCGAAGAGCACAGTCGAGCCTCTTCTCCAGTTCATCCAGTTTGCCCATACGGATTGAGAACGTCATGTGACACTGCATATCGCACGTCTGCTCAGCGATGCGGGCTTCCATCATGCGCGATATCTTCATCACCGCATTCATGTCGGCATAGTCGAAATCTATGCTGCAAGTGCCATCCACCGTACGTGTTTCCACCTGTGCATCATCCAGTGTGGCGGCTGCCGTAGTGCGATAAGCCTCTATCAGTCCGCTTGTTCCCAACTTCACACCGCCGAAATAGCGCACCACCAGCACAATCACATCGGTCAGTTCACGGCTGTTTATCTGTCCCAGGATGGGTTTGCCTGCCGTTCCGCTGGGTTCTCCGTTGTCATTGCTGCGAAACTGTTCGCGCTCTGCACCCAGCATGTATGCCCAGCATACATGCCTGGCATCATAATATTTCTTCTGATATTCAGCCACCAGCGAGAGAGCTTCCTCGGGGGTGGTTACATGATGGGCAAAGCCAAGGAACTTGCTCCTCAGTTCGGAGTAAGTTCCTTGGCTTGTTCCCACAATAGTCTGATATTCATCCACCATTGGCATGAATGTCTATGAGAGTTTGTGTACCACGAGTCCGCTGCGCAACTTCGGCTCAAACCACGTAGCCTTGGGAGGCATGATATTGCCGCTGTCGGCTATGCGGATAATCTGCTGCATGCTCACGGGATAGAGCGCAAGTGCCATCTGCATCTCGCCCGAATCCACCCTGCGCTTCAGTTCTCCCAGCCCGCGCAGTCCGCCTACAAAGTCGATGCGCTTGTCTGACCTGAGGTCCTTGATACCCAGCAGCTCATCCAGGATAAGCTTGCTGCTGATGCTCACGTCCAGACTGCCGATGGGGTCAGTCTCATCCACCAGCCCAGGCTTCAGCATCAGGCTGTACCACTCACCCTGCATATAGAGGCTGAACTCATGCAAGCAGGTGGGTCTGTAGGGGTCTGCACCCTTGGGAACAACGGTGAAATGCTTCTCCAGAAGCTGGATGAACTCGGCAGGCGAGTGGCCGTTGAGGTCCTTCACCACGCGGTTGTAGTCCAGTATGGTCAGTTGGCTTGCGGGGAAGCACACAGCCATCAGGTAGTTGTATTCCTCCTTGCCTGTGTGGTGAGGGTTGGCTTTGGCCTTCTCGGCACCCACCAGCGCAGCCGCTGCTGTACGGTGATGACCGTCGGCGATATAGAGATGAGGCATCCGGGCAAAGCGCTCGGTGATGGCTCTGAGGTCGTCTTCCCCTTCCACCAACCAGAACCGATGGCGGAATCCATCTACTGGCGCAATGAAGTCATATTCAGGCTTCTGGGCTGCATAGCGGGCTACGATGGCATCCAAGACAGCATCATCGGGATAAGCCAGAAAGACCGGTTCCATGTTGGCATTGCATATACGCACATGCTTCATGCGGTCCTCTTCCTTGTCCCTTCGTGTGAGTTCGTGCTTCAGGATCACTCCGTTCATGTAGTCAGCCACAGCAGCTCCCACCACCAGTCCGTACTGTGTGTGCCCATTCATCGTTTGGGCATACACATAATAGTGTTCGTCGGCATCCTGCACCAGCCATCCCTCGCGCTGGAACTTGGCAAAGTTGTCGGCCGCACGCTGATACACGCGCTCGTCATACTCGCTGGTTCCCTCGGGGAAGTCTATTTCGGGTTTGATGATATGATAGAGCGACTTCTCATTGTCGCCGGCTTCTGCCCTTGCCTCCTCGCTGTCCAGCACGTCGTAAGGCCGGCTTTCCACCTGCTCTACCAGTTCGCGCGGCGGGCGTAATCCCTTGAATGGTTTTACGATAGCCATTATTTGTTTACTTGGAATTTGGTTACACCGTCCTTCAGATAAGCCACTATCTGACGTGCAGCGGCTATGCCTGCGTTCACATTGGCCTCTGCTGTCTGTGCTCCCATCTTCTTGGGAGTGGCGAAATAGCGGCCAGGAAACTCCGACGAGAAGGTTGCATCGGCATCGGGTTTGATGTCGGTGATGTATTTCAGGTCGCCTCTCTCCTGCATGAGCGCTATCAGTCCGGGCTCGTCTATCACCTCCTTGCGGGCGGTATTGACGAGTATTCCGCCCTTCTTCATCTTGTTCACCAGGTCGTGATTGATGCTCTGGCGGGTTTCGGGAGTGGCAGGAATATGCAGCGAAACGATATCGCACTGCTCAAAGAGTTCGTCGCGTGAAGCGGCTGCGTGCACTCCGGCTGCCTCGATGGCCTCCTTGGGGCAGAAAGCATCATAGGCATACACCTCCATGCCAAAACCCTTGGCTATGCGGGCTACATTCCTGCCCACGTTGCCAAACGCCAGTATGCCCAGTTTCTTGCCCATCAACTCGGTGCCGCTGGTACCGTTGTAGAGGTTGCGCACTGCATATACCAGCAGTCCGAACACCAGTTCGGCCACACTGTTGGCATTCTGTCCGGGCGTGTTCATAGCCACCACATGATGGGCGGTAGCAGCCTCCAGGTCGATGTTGTCATATCCTGCACCTGCACGCACCACTATCTTCAGCTGACGGGCAGCATCCAGCACCTCATTATCCACCTTGTCCGAGCGGATGATGAGTGCATCTGCATCGGCCACTGCGCTCAGCAACTGACTCTTCTCGGTATATTTCTCCAGCAGAGCCACCTGGCCTCCTGCCTCATTGATCACTTTCTTTATGCCATCCACAGCCACCTGGCTGAACGGTTTTTCTGTTGCAACAAGAACTTTCATGTCTATTATATATATAATGTATAAGGGAAAACCCGCAGGCGGCAACTTGTTCCCATGATCCGGGCAGCCGTCTGTCGGGTTTCCCTACGCTTGGTTAGTGTTTAGCTTCAAATTCCTTCATGCAGGCTACCAGTGCCTTACAGCCCTCCACCGTCATGGCGTTGTAGCAGCTGGCACGGAATCCGCCCACATCGCGATGGCCCTTTACGCCCACCATCCCTTGCTGTGTGGCAAAGGCAAGGAACTCGTCCTGCAAATCCTGATATTCGGGTTTGAGCACGAAGGTAAGGTTCATCCTCGAGCGGCTGTCCTCCTCGGCTGTTCCCACAAAGAGTCTGTTGCGGTCTATCTCATCATACACGATGGCCGAGCGCTCTATGGCTCTCTTCTCCATAGCCTCTACTCCACCCTGCTTCTTTATCCACTTCAGGTTCTGCAGAGCGCAGTAGATGGGCACCACGGGAGGTGTGTTGAACATGCTTCCTTTCTTCACATGCGTACGATAGTCCAGCATGGTGGGGATGGGACGGCTCACTTTGCCCAGCAGATCTTCCTTCACAATCACAAAGGTCACACCGGCCATACTCAGATTCTTCTGTGCACCTCCGTAGATGAGTCCATACTTGCTCACATCCACCGGGCGTGAGAAGATGTCGCTGGACATATCTGCCACCACGGGGATGGGAGAATCCAGATCCTCGCGCAGCTCAGTGCCGTATATGGTGTTGTTGCTTGTGATGTGCAGATAATCAGCGTCGGTGGGGATGGTGAAACCTTTGGGGATGTAGGTGAAATTCCTGTCCTTGCTGGATGCCACTTCCACCACTTCACCAAAGAGGCGAGCTTCCTTTTCTGCCTTGGATGCCCAAGCACCCGTGTTAAGGTAAGCTGCCTTCTTCTCCAGAAGATTGTAGGGGACCATACAGAACTCCAGACTGGCGCCTCCTCCCAGGAACAGCACCGAGTACCCCTCGGGTATCTGCAGCAGTTCCTTAAACAGTGCAACGGCTTCATCCACAACTGGCTGGAAATTCTTGGCACGGTGGCTAATCTCCATCAGGCTTAGGCCAGAACCCTCGAACTCAAGACATGCAGAGGCTGTAGCCTCTATCACCTCGCGGGGCAGAATGCTTGGGCCCGCATTGAAATTGTACTTCTTCATGTCGCTTCTTTAGTTGTTTACCATAATATAATATATCCTGATTTTAATGGCTCAACAGATGCTGGAGCATCGCTCCATTGTCCTTTCGCCTCCATACCACTACAAATTTACGCTTTTTACGCCTTTCGCTGTACATGGTGATAGGTAAAAATTGACATAAAATTGCAATGTGCAAAAAAACTTGCTCCATAACTTGCCCAGTCCAATGAATTGTACTACTTTTGCATCGCTTTACGGGGCAACAGCCCAGTCAGGCACGGGGTGTAGCGCAGTTGGTAGCGCACCTGGTTTGGGACCAGGTGGTCGCCCGTTCGAGTCGGGTCACCCCGACAACAAAGCAAAGGGACGAAGCAAAAGAAATTTGCAAAAAGGTTTGGCGAAACGAAATAAAAGATGTACCTTTGCAGCGCAATTACGGAATGGTGCCTTGGATGAGTGGCTTAGTCAACGGTCTGCAAAACCGTCTACGGCGGTTCGAATCCGCCAGGCACCTCCACTTAAAGGAAAAGCGATAGAGAAAGACATCCCCACAAAAGGATGTCTTTTTTGTTTTCCCACATTCGTGGAAAATAAGGTCAGAATTCGTAAAAGCGAGAATGTGAATTCGTGAAAGCGGGAGACTGATTCCATAGAAAGGAACGAGAAAATTCGTGGAAGCGGGAAACCGAATTGGTGGGAAAGAATACCAGAATTGATGGAAGCGGGAGATAAATTTCGTGGAAAGGAATGTCGAAATTGTTCACCCCGTCGGCACAGCGCGGTGCAACAGCCACTGCAGCGTGCTGCATCAGCCATCCCAGCATGCTGCATTCGCCTTCGCAGCGCATTGGCTTCTTCAATCACCCCATCTGCCAATGGCCCGACAGAGCATTCTCACCACCACTACACCTCTTCTTATTACGAAAGGGAGACAGACAAATATCCCAGAGAAAGCCCCCTGCACAAATGGCAGAAGCAATGGCTCCCCCAGAAGCCAGTTGGCCCGATGTTCTGTGATGCGAACATCGGGCCAACTGGTTATATCGTCAGGATTCAGTTACGGTTACGTTCTTTCGGCTTTCCAGTGTGTTTCTGTTTCCATCTCCACAGGAAGTGGCAGACTCTGAAGAGCGGTTCGCTCAGCGCTTCTGATGGATAAAACCTCAGCATACGCCAGTCTCTCCTGAAGCGTTGGATATTATGCCAGAGCGCCCCTTGTCCGAAATGGTTCCGTTCATCATAATGTCCGAAGTTGCCCCCAGCCATTATCTCCTCCAGCAGCAACCGTCCTCTCCGCTCATCAGGAGCACATATCATCCTCTTCTCATCCAGTCCCATCACCTCACGCAGCACATACATCACCGCCCCAGCAAACCCCCAAAGTCCCAACCACTTCAGTTCCTCCTGCAACCCGCTAAGCTCTTCTGTCACCACAAATCCATCCATCAATCCCGAGCTGTCCGTGGTCAATGAAGAAGAACACGAATCTCCCGAATCACACGAATGCTCTTCAGTTTTCCCATCAACCCTATCCGTGAAATCCGTGTAATCCGTGTTCAAAAAACGCCCATCCCCCTCAAAATCCCCAGAGGAAGAATCCGTAAAATCCGTGCAATCCGTGTTCAATAAAAAACACCCCTCATCCGTGTTCCCCGAAAACCTATCCGTGTAATCCGTGTAATCCGTGTTCAAAAAACACCCTTCCCCCTCAAAATCCCCAGAGGAAGAATCTGTGCTATCCATGCAATCCGTGTTCAATAAAAAACACCCCTCATCCGTGTTCCCCGAAAACCTATCCGTGAAATCCGTGTAATCCGTGTTCAAAAAACACCCATCCACCTCAAAATCCCCAGAGGAAGAATCCGTGCTATCCGTGTAATCCGTGTTCAATAAAAAACCACCCCCATCCGTGTTCCCCGAAAACCTATCCGTGCTATCCGTGAAATCCGTGTTCAAAAAAACCTCATCCCTATCTGTGTTCCCAGCCCCCTCATCCGTGTTCCCAGAGAAATCTGTGTTCATCAACACAAAGAAGTAGTCCACTATCTGCCTCAGTCCAACCCCTTCGTAGAAGCAATGGTGAAACAAGTGGCAGAGCTGGTAGATGATGTTGAAGGAGAGCGTTGGTACAGCCACTTCGCCAGCGTTGTTGGGCAGAGCGATGCGATTGCTACATTGCAGATCAGCATTCCGCTTGAGCCACCTCTGCAAGCGGCTGTTGTGCAGCGGACTGTTGAGCAGAGCAGGCGTTGAATGCAGTTCCACCGAAACACCATGCACCGTCAACCCTATGTGGTTCAGACTCTCCTGTAGCGACGAACCGTCCCCCTCGGTGAGCGAAAGCGCTATGTGACGAAGCTCCTCACGGTTTGCCATCACCCACACATCCACATCTCCAGGGGTACGCGATGAAGGATGAGGATAGAGCAAGGCATTTCCCTGCCCCTTGAGGATGCAGCAGCGGAAGCCCGCAGCACTTACCTTATTATATATATAGGCAGAAGCCCGGTCCATCCGCATGTTCCTGCGGCAGATGCTCTCACTGTCACTCAGCCAGCGAAGCAGCAGCGGACGGGCGGGAGCCAACTTCTTGGGCAACCTCTGGATGCCGTCGAACAGCACACCCACCAGCGTCTGCCTTTTCGCAAACTGGTAACAGGCATCCCAGTCAAAGGACCCCTGCCGGCCGTCGAGAAGACCTTTCACCTCCCCTTCCAGCCCCAAGGAGAAACGCAGGAAGCGGAACAGTCCAGCCTCCATCACTCCTTGGTCATGTTCCACAGAAACAGCACATTGCCCAGGATATACCGCCTCCACATGCGTCGAGGTTCCTTCATCAGGCGGTAAGCCCATTCCAACCCATGCTCCTGCCACCACAGAGGAGCCCGCTCCACTGTACCTGCATAGAAGTCAAACACCGCCCCTATGGTACCCACATGACAGTGGATATTCAGTTCATGCCAGTGCGCATACGTCCACTTCTCCTGCTTGGGAGCCGTCATACCTATCCACAGCAAGTCGGGATTGGCACTGTTTATTGCCTCTATGATAGCCTTGTTGTCCTCGTCAGTAAACTCCGGTTTGTAGGGAGGCGAATACGTCACCACCTTCAAGTGCGGATAATCCACTGCCGCACGCTTCTCTATCAGGCTCAGCACCTTAGGCGAACTGCCCATGAACATCACCTTGAGCGGCAGTTTGCCTGTTGCAGCATCCGCAGCATTGGCCAGCTCCTTTGCCCTCTGCTCCAGTCTGTCCATCTCGAAGGCGAAAAGGTCCCATCCCGCTACACGTTCCGTGGGCTGGCTCTTCGCCTTTATCCACTTGCAAGCCTTCACAATGCTCACCCCGTCAGGAATCAGCACATCCCCTTGCTGAAGGGCTTCTGCAAAGAGACTGTCCTTCTGTGCCGTATTGAAGGAATGGGCATTCACTGTGTTTATGAGCAACTTACCATCGGGCAGCGAAGCCAGTTCAGCCCTGCTGCCAAGAATTGTCAACGTCTTAAGTCGAAGCATAACTATACATATATAAGACAGCTGCGGGAGCCTCATCAGCCTCCCGAGCCATACGATAATACCAAATGTAGGATTCCGCATGAGTCACTCACTATGCTCATGCAGCCAAAACAAAATATCAGATAGAAACTATTTCCCGTCAGGAAATAAAGCGCTAACTTCGCGCAAGCAAACATCAATCGGCTATGGCATCAGACATCCTCACCATATACTCACGCTACCGTCAGCTCACCCAGAAGCAACGCCGTCATCTCCTTGCCGCTCTGCAGCAGCAAGGCATCAGCGTCATCCGTATCGAAGCCTATGAATATCCCGATGCACCAGGCATCAAGCACATGTTTTTCTATTTCCAGGATTCACCTCAGAACCCCATCCCCTACTTCCTCCTGCCTCCCCAGCTATGGCAAACCATTCAGGACTGCGTGATGGGAAAGGAGTAGCGCCTCACAAACCATTAGTACGATGGAGTATAACAAGCCAGCAGCCTTTCCACCCAATTGCTGAAATGGCGGCACATAACCATCAGTTTATCCATACCGATATTCTTGGTTACGTCTGCTCCCGACTTCGGTTTGTTGTAGCGATATCTCTTTCTGCCCTCTATGGCATCAATTATCCTCTTGCTCGGCGCTGTATTCGGACTGTTGTTTATCAGTTCAGGATTACCTCCATATTGTTCCAACACCCTTTCCAAAGCGTCAATGGAAGCGCCCTCACTTGGATAAAAGGCTTTCATCTGACTGATGTCGCAGAAGCACAGAGCCTCAAATTCGTGAAGCTGGATATAAGGAATAAAGTATCGGCTGTTCAAGTCCGCCTCTAAAGCCCTCTCAATAGCCTCCACCTTGTCATAAGGGTCGCTGTTGCTTTCAGCCTCGACAAATCCGGGAAAGTCATTTGGCAAGGCATAAAAGTCAAACATGGTGGTATAGAAATGCGTTTCACTGTTTCTCTCCCCGTTCTCTTTCATCCATCTCACCAGATCACCTTTGGCTTGCGCATAGTTCAACATACCTCCCCTGGCATTCTTCTTCTTGGAAGTGACAAGCAGGCGATGCTTCAGTACAATGCCCGAACTTGCGAAATAAGGCTTCATCACTTCCTTTACGAAACGCTCCTCTGTCTGGCCCTCACACAGGATATTGATGATGACTGTATTCATACCGGGCGCCCTCCCAACACATTCTTGTTCCAAAGTTCGCTGTTGGTATATTCCTCCAACCATTCTTCGTAGGTTGCATTGTCCAGATTGCGGGCTACTGTACAGTGCTTTTCCTCATCTTGCTCTATGACAGAGATACAGCCTATGTCAAAACCGTCGATGAGGGCAGGCGACTGAGTGGCCAGCACTATCTGAGCATGCAGAGAAGCATCCTTGATCATCTCTGCCAGCTGGTCAATGGCATACGGATGCAGCCCCAGTTCAGGTTCGTCAATGATGATTACATGCGGCATTGTCTCCTGTGGTTGCAGAAGCAAAGTGGCCAGAGCGATGAAACGGATAGAACCATCCGAGAACTGTTCTGCATTGAACACATAGTCGTTGGCAGTATTGTCAGTCCACTTCAGGGAGATATTGCCGCGTTCGGGCTCAAGATAGAAATCACCGAACTGCGGTATCACCGTCCTCACGTAACTCACTATACGCTGATACGCCTCCTTATAGTTCTCCCTCAGGAAGTAGAGGAAAGGAGCCAGATTATTGGCTTCCGACTGCAAGTAATGGGCAGAATCCACAGCAGATGTCTGTCGCATGGGAGCCGTCATGGACGAGTCGCTGAACTGATACACCTTACACATCGAGAGCAGACTGCGCATCTCAGCACACACCTCATGGCTGGAGTTTATCAAGCCAGACTCATTGTAGTCCGATGCCACCACGCTTCTGTGCGGTTTGCTGTCATCATCCAGGTTTCCCCACTCCACATCTTCCGATTTGATGATGAGTCTGTTGGGAACAGCATGCGTCAGACTGAAATTATACACACCATACTCCTTCTCGCTCTGAAATCGCAAAGAAGCCGTAATGCACGGAGTCACCTTTGCCCCATAATGCAGGAAAGTCTGATTCGTGCCTGCTTGTGCCACATACATCTGCATACTGCCAGACATCATATATCCCAGCATCTTGAAGAAACTCACTATATTACTCTTTCCTGCCCCATTGGCACCGAGCAATATATTGACATCAGCAAAATCCAGTTTCAGGGGCAACGTTGCCGAAATCGACTTGAAGCCTCCTATCTCTATATGGGTAAGTTTGTAACCTTCCGTTCTCATATTCGCATCAATTGTCTGACGAAGGTACGCAAATTCAGTAACACTGCCAAAATTATCTCTCAAAAACACATGCCTGGAGCTGTTGCCTGGGGTAAATGATGGAATATGGGACTATAGGCACAAAGACTTCACCACTCCTCATTTGCACGCTCAAGTATCTGCTTCATTCTGGTCTCGAACTTGGGGAGGGTGAATTCATTCTTGAACTTCTGATAGCCAGCGATACCCATGCGGGGGCGTTCTTCGGGGTGAGTGAGGAGAAATTCTATCCTGTCTGCCAACGCATTGGCATCACGTTTCTCCACTATGAAACCATTCACACCATCATCAATGATGGCCGACACACCACCCTCTCTGGTAGAGATGCAAGGAACAGCATGCTCCATCGCTTCAAGAAGGACGAGCGGGAAACACTCATTATAATAATAGGTTGGGAAGACAAAAAAATCTGCATTCCCATACTCTTCATTTTTCTCCTCGCCATACTTCTTGCCCAGATAAAGCACCATTTTATCCAGACCTCTACTCCTTACCTCATTTGCAAAGCGGGCTGCATCTATCTCTGCTGTCTCACCGCCCACGAAATGACAAATAAAAGAATAACCTTTCTCCTTCAGAATCTTCAAGGCATCCAGTAGAACAAGCACTCCTTTATCAACGAGCAAGTTGGAAAGGAAGAGCAACTGAGGAATGACATTATTACGCTCTGCCGTAGGTTCTCCCTTCAGAGACTCAGGAATGCCATTCGGGCAGACAAACACATTCTCCCTCTTCACATACTTCTCCACATCCCCATACAGAGCCTCTGCCAGCAGGATTACCTTGAGGTTCTTGAAGAACAGACGATACAGCTTGTCATCCAGCCATCGGTCCTGACGTGTGGCAACCCCTTTGTTGTGGTAATGCACTATCACCCTATATCCCATGAGCTTGATGAGTTGCACCACCACGAAGTCCTTATAGAAAGCCCCTCCATGGGAGTTGGGAGTAACATACACCAACTGAGGTTTCACCCTCACCAGTCCTTTCACTATCCTGAGTAGCAGGCAGAAGAACCGCCACAGCTTCTTCACTCCACCCTTACCTATATCCTGCAGGCTCTTGGCTGTAGTAAGGTTGATATAATGACAGTCAAAGCGCCCATTTATAACCTCACTATCATGAATATACTTCCCCATCATAGCCGCTCCATGTACAGGAGGAGGAAGATGGAGGATGAAAAGAATACGGGGTTTCATAAATATCTACTGATTGTTATATGCTTTGTAGGACAGATTCAGATTCAAATACTCAATGTGGTGTGGCTTTCGTTTGTCTTCCGGTGGCAGCTTCATGTAATCGCCAAACACGCACTTTAAATACTTGTCATATTCAGAAATGACAAGAAAAGAATGACCATCAAACTCCTTCTGTTCGTAATTAAGGAATAATGCAGATGGCACAATTCCTTTTTCTGTTCCGTCCATATCCGACACATATTTCTTAGGAAAACGAGAAAGCACTTCGTAATGTTTGTAAATCCTGTCCATCAAGTAATTCACCGAGCAGAATCTGGCTATGGCATTCAAGATGCATTCCTTCAGTAAGCCAGTATGGAACCGATAATGTTTCCGTTTCAGAATTGACTGCAACAAGCGATGATGTCGGTATTCACGAAGCGCTTCTTCCTTAGAATCCCCTGCATAGACAACGGGGAAGATGTCAATGAAGATCCCTTTAGGGTTCTCTTGCCTGTCACCCTCCACGAAAGTAGTTCTATTATCATATGCTTTTATAAAAGGGCTGAAATAATCTGCAGAATAACCCGCCAAATCAAATTCAAGCCAGTCGTATCTGTTAACAAACACAATATCTCTGAACCTGATAAAATCCTCATAAGGCATAGCTATATCCATATCGTCATCCCAAGGAATAAACCCGTGATGTCTAATTGCTCCTATCAACGAGCCACCTATCAATGTATAGTTGATGCCATTCTCAATACAAATATCATGAACTCTTTGCATCAGATCACACAAACGTCCATGAAATTCTCTCAGCATATCATTATCTAATTCCATATCAATTGTACCATTTAACAAGCCTATCAAACATTTCCCGCAGAGTATATTGTGGTTTCCATCCAAGTTTCATGAGTTTTTCTGATGACAGATGAAGTTTTGTAACAGGTGCATAGCCCATTTCTGGATGTACCTCCACAATCACGCTTGTCTGTGGATTGAATTCTCCACATAAGAATTCAGCCATACCTTTGATAGATATATACGTATCTTGGTTGGCCACATTATAAGCATCACCATTCTTTCCTTTTAACAATATATATAGAATCGCCGACACGCAATCCATTGTATAGCAGTATGGCTTTGCGGACTCACCTTGAGTGTGCAATATGATATCCGTTCCATTCATTACACTTTTCGCAAATTGGGCAAACACCCTGTTATCATTAGCATCCACACCTGCCCCAAATGTTTGTGTAAGTCTGGCCCTCTTTACATTCACGCCATATTCCTCTGCATAGGCGTAGCATAGATATTCACTTGCTTTCTTTCCCAATGGATAGGAACTTCTTGGGGAGGCTGCATCAATATATCCTTCAAAACTCTCATCAATGATATTGTCATTCATGTTTTGACCATAGTACTCCAATGAAGAAATATAGACCATTCCCTTTGATTGATGCTTTCTGGCATAATTCAGCAGAATTCTAGTACTTTCAACAGCAAATTCAAACGTTTCCGCAGGATGCTCTACCATATAAGAGCCAGATGTCGGGCTGGCACAATGCACAATGAAGTCATAATCACCATTCATCTGTTCAAGTGTCTCCAGTAAGTTTCCCTCCTTCCAAGTTACCTTTTGGAATTCATCTACAAACAACCTGCGAGCTTTATCCAAGTTTCTCACAGGACATGTCACTCGAATGTCTGCATCCAAAGCGACCAAACATCTCACTAAAGTTGAGCCAATAAGCCCCGTAACTCCCGTTATATAGAAACTAGTATTTCGTAAGTTCTCAACCAACGCAAAAGAAGACACAAACCGACTAATGTCTTCCTGTAAAATTTCATACATCATAAAAAGCAAAAATCTTAGCCCAATGCTCGTCAAAGCATTTACGCGAGTCGGTAGAAATCACCTTTGCGGGTACCCCACCAACCACAGAATAATCAGGAACATCATTTGTAACAACAGCATTAGCACCGATTACGGCATGATGGCCAACATGTATATTACCCAATATCTTTGCCCCTGCAAAAATAACCACATTGTCACCTATCGTTGGCATACCCGCCTTCTTTCCGGCAAACACTCGTCCTATAGTTACCCCCTGATGAATGGACACGTTTCTTCCAATCTTAACAGTATAACCTATAACCACACTTCCATAATGGAAAAATTTCAGCCCTGGACCTATATCACAATACTCTGTTAATTCTTATGTAATCGATTGAAAATGAGAGAGTTAATTAACG
>SAMEA104315436__coassemble_834_pt1 | contig 37633 bp, 28 predicted proteins | sample SAMEA104315436__metabat2_low_PE_029 | metagenome-assembled genome bin SAMEA104315436 (sample SAMEA104315436) | gut metagenome | biome: Monkey gut; feature: monkey-associated habitat; material: faeces | place: China | collected 2013 | reverse complement strand
GGATATGTGCAATGCACCCGTCCTGGAGGCCAAATGAATCCTGCACATAAGACATGTTCTATCGCTCTCAAATACAGTTGGCACTTGCCGTGGAATTGTGCCGCTCCCGCCGACACTTCTGGTTTTTCCGGTGCAGAACGCCGGTAAAAGGCAGTTCGCACCCCTCTGAAACCATCCACATGGCACGGAAAGCGTTCCCAAAGACCATTTTCCAGCGTAACTTCATCATTCTTCGAGGAAAACGTTTGGTGGGGTTCGGGAAAAGAGCTACCTTTGCACGCGAGTTAATTCACATTACTAATCTTTTAATTTATTTGTATCTGTATGACAGATTACAAGAACATTGCTCCCGTTGCAGACTTCGACTGGGAAGCTTTTGAGAACGGTGGCAAAACAACATCAGACAGCCGCGAGGCACAGGAACAGGCCTACACTGGCTCTCTGAACAAGGTAAGTGACCACGACGTGGTTGATGGCACCGTAATCGCAATGAACAAGCGCGAGGTAGTGGTGAACATCGGCTTCAAGAGCGATGGTATCATACCTGCCAGCGAATTCCGCTACAACCCCGACCTGAAGGTGGGTGACACCGTTGAGGTGTACATCGAGAACCAGGAGGACAAGAAGGGCCAGCTCATCCTTTCACACAAGAAGGCACGTGCAAGCCGCTCTTGGGACCGCGTGAACCAGGCTCTGGAGAACGAGGAAATCATCAAGGGCTTCGTGAAGTGCCGCACAAAGGGTGGCATGATCGTGGATGTATTCGGCATCGAGGCATTCCTGCCCGGCTCACAGATTGACGTGAAGCCCATCCGTGACTACGATATCTTCGTGGGCAAGACCATGGAGTTCAAGGTCATCAAGATCAATCAGGAGTACAAGAACGTTGTTGTCAGCCACAAGGCACTCATTGAGGCCGAGCTGGAACAGCAGAAGAAGGAGATCATCAGCAAGCTTGAGAAGGGCCAGGTGCTGGAGGGAATGGTGAAGAACATCACTTCTTACGGCGTGTTTGTTGACCTCGGCGGTGTTGACGGTCTGATTCACATCACCGACCTGAGCTGGGGCCGCGTAAGCGATCCCAAGGAGGTTGTGGAGCTCGACCAGAAGATCAACGTGGTTATACTGGACTTCGACAACGAGAAGAAGCGCATCGCTCTGGGTCTGAAGCAGCTCACTCCTCATCCCTGGGACGCTCTGGATCCCAACCTGAAGGTGGGTGACCACGTGAAGGGTAAGGTGGTTGTGATGGCCGACTACGGCGCATTCATCGAGATTGCTCCTGGTGTAGAGGGTCTGATTCACGTAAGCGAGATGTCTTGGAGCCAGCACCTGCGCAGCGCTCAGGACTTCATGAAGGTAGGTGACGAGGTAGAGGCAGTGATCCTCACCCTGGACCGCGAGGAGCGCAAGATGTCTCTGGGCATCAAGCAGCTCAAGGAAGATCCCTGGGAGAACATCGAGCAGAAGTACCCCGTGGGCAGCCGCCACATGGCAAAGGTACGCAACTTCACCAACTTCGGCGTGTTTGCTGAGATCGAGGAGGGCGTTGACGGCCTGATCCACATCAGCGACCTGAGCTGGACAAAGAAGGTGAAGCACCCCAGCGAGTTCACTCAGATTGGCGCTCCTATCGAGGTGGTTGTGCTGGAGATCGACAAGCAGAACCGTCGTCTGAGCCTTGGCCACAAGCAGCTGGAGGAGAATCCTTGGGATGTATTCGAGACTGTATTCAAGCAGGACTCTATTCACGAGGGTACTATAATCGAGATGATGGACAAGGGCGCTGTTATCCAGCTGGAGTATGGCGTGGAAGGCTTTGCTACTCCCAAGCACCTCGTTAAGGAGGATGGCACACAGGCACAGCTCAACGAGAAGCTTCCCTTCAAGGTGATTGAGTTCAACAAGGACAGCAAGCGCATCATCCTGAGCCACAGCCGTACCTTTGAGGACGCTCAGCGTGCAGAGGCTCGCGAGGCCAAGAAGGCAAAGCGTCAGAACAGCGGCCGCAAGGAGGAGACTCCTGCAATTCAGAACCAGGCTGCCAGCACCACACTGGGTGACCTGAGCGCACTGGCTGACCTGAAGGCCAAGATGCAGGCTGACAAGTAAACAAGCCTAATCCCTCCAACCCTGGAGGCGGCAAATAACGGAACGGGGATGGACATCTGTCTGTCCCCGTTCTTCTTTCCCAAACAAGGCAACACAATGGAAACATTCAAAGTGAATATTCTGGGATGCGGTTCAGCCAAGCCCACACTCAGACACATGCCCACAGCACAGATTGTGGATTTCCGCTCGAAGTACTTCATGATAGACTGCGGCGAGGGAGCACAAGTGCAGATGCAGCGCATGGGGCTGGCTATGGCACGCATCGGACACATCTTCATCACCCACAACCATGGCGATCACGTGTTTGGTCTGCCTGGTCTCATCAGCACCATGGCTCTCTTGGGTCGTACAGCCAGTCTGTACATCCATGGGCCGAAGGAGATAGAAGGTTTCCTCCGTTGCATCCTCTCCACCTATTGCGAGGGGATAGACTTCAGCGTGGAGTTCCTTCCCGTGGATACCACCAAGCACTCACTCGTGTATGAAGACCGCGGAATAGAAGTGTGGAACCTGCCTCTCAAGCATCGCATACCATGCTGCGGCTACCTGTTCAAGGAGAAAAACCGACTGCCCCACATACGCCGCGAGATGATAGACGCCTTCAATATCCCCGTCTCGCAAATCAACAACATCAAGGCAGGAGCCTCATGGACAACGCCCGACGGCACCCTTCTGCCCCATGAGCGGCTTACCACACCTGCCGACCCAGCACGCTCCTATGCCTATTGCTCCGATACGTGCTCCCTGCCGCAGCTGGCCAAGCTCATCCTGGGAGCCGACCTCCTCTACCACGAAGCCACCTACCCCGAGGAATTTGCCCTGCGTGCCACCCAAACCTGTCACAGCACCGCAAGCCAGGCAGCCACAGTGGCCAGAGACGCACAGGCCAAACGCCTCATCATCGGACACTTCAGCGCCCGCATCCACGACGAGGAAGCTCTGCTCAAGGAGGCTCAAGCCGTCTTCCCCCCAACCATCCTCGCCAAGGAAGGCCTGACGCTGGATGTCTAGGAGAGGAACATTGAAAGTCCAAACAAAATAATAACGATTGGTCCGCACAGAATGGCCAATCGTTTGTCTTATCTGCCCGAGGAGTTTCACCCTGCGTATTCCGGCGGAACGAACAGCAACCTTACACTTCCCCACCACACACTTGCACCCATCGAAAAGTCCTCTTCACCGCCATTTTCTTAGCGATGGAGAGGACTTTCTGATGGGATTCCAAGGATGGGGAGGGCGGCAGGGGCGCTCACTCCACTATCGTGATGGTACCCAGCAAGTAGCGGTGATGCCCGTCGTCACCGTCATAGGGAAGAGCGTAGAGAGGAGTGCCATCGGCTCTGCCTACCGACACATAGAGGCTGAAAGTGCCTGTGGGACAAGTGCGGGCAAAGTTACCCATCGAGTTGGAGAACACTTGTGCCACCGTGCAACGGGTACGAGCCTTCACAACAGCCGCTCTGCCTGGTGCATCCACGGGCAACGACTTCACATCCAGAGCCTCATCCACCAGTGCCGACACCACACCGCCCAAGCTGTCCTTGATGGTGAAGCAGGGATAGCCACCCTGATAACAGGGAGCCACACCAGCGTTGCACCAACGGCTCTGGATGGTGAAAGGTTCACCCTTGCGCACCGTATCGGGCCACTGAGTGAGCACGTTGTGCAGGCGATAGCCCATGCGCAGGTTGATGCGGCGTATGATGTCGCGGTTCTGCTCCAGCTCCTCACGCGGCCACCAGTGTATCGACATATACGAAGCATGATACTCCTCCACCGACCGCAACAGCAACTCCCGGTCCCAGGCACCGCGCTCCATAGAGCCGCCCATGTGCTCATGCTCGAGCACCACAGGCATGGTGGGCCAGAAGAGACCTGCCATCCCGCTGTGGTACCAGTGCCTGGGAGCCTGTTGCACCAGTATGCTGTCGTCGCGCAGCGACACTCCCTTTGACAGCGCATAGTCGATGATGGGCGAATGTACCACAGGCGCATCATGCCCCGCAAAATCGTCCGAGATGACCAGCTGCGTTCTGCGGAAGTGCTTGCAATAGAGGTCGATGATGCGCTTCTGCGTCTCCAGCCCCCACTTCTTGCCGTGTACAGGAGTGGTGAGTACGGTATGCCCCTCACCCCACATGCCGAAGTGGCCTATGTCGATAAATGCCACGTTGGGATTGCCATCATAGCGCCGGGCCATCCGCTCCAGGAAGGCATCCAGCTTCTGCAGGAATACAGGGTCGTCATATTCAGGCTCCTTGTAGCCGTTCACCTCGTAGAACTTCGCCCCCGAGCGGAACACCCACTCCGGCGTACCGCTCTGCATCCAGTTCTCGGTGGCGGTGATGCGGAATGCCACCCGCTTGCCCGCCTGTATCCATCGCTGTGCGGGTGTATCCAGAACCTCCCAGTTGTACTCATTCTCGCCGGGCTGGACAAACGCCCAAGGCAGTCGCAGATACACGGTACTGAGCCCGGGAAAGTCATCGAGCACATCGCTCGGCGCCAGTTTGGAGCCATAGTTGCACAGCAGATTGGAGTAGAAGTGCATGGTCCATCCCATGCCGGGATTGACCAACGCCTGTCCGTTGTCCTGCAAGCGTGTTTCCGCAGCATCGGCCACGGGGGCAGTGCAGTGCATGAGAGCCGCTGCCACAAGGGTAAGAACTGTCTTTCTCATCATCTCACATCGTTTTAGGTAAAAAGATGCAGCGCGCTGCGATGGCTGATGCAGCGCGCTGCGATGGCCTGTGCAGCGCGCTGCGTTGATCATCGCACCGCACTGCGTCATATCGTGCTCCACACCGCTCCATCCTTAGCAGAGGCGCATGGGAAGCTGTTTCATTATACTGCACCTGTCCGTCCAGGAGCAAGTCATTTTTCCAGAAAAGAGTCAGGCAAACCGAAGCAATGCTTTTGGACAGAAAGAGCATCGGGCTGAACACTTCTTTTCTGTCTCCTCTGAAAGAATCCTCATCCGACTGTCAGAGACCTCACAAAGTTCTCTGAAAGAAGCTCCTTCCGACTGTCAGAGACCTCCCGAAGAACTCCGAGAGAATCCTCATTCATCTGCCGAAGAACACCCTGTGTGCTCCGACGGAAACTCCATTCACCTGCCCTACTCAGAAGAGTATCTGCTTGCTGTAGCCTGTATCGCTCCACACGCGGCTGTCAAGCAGGTGGTAGATGGGGGTGAGGCGGATGCCGGTGCCCTTGACGCTCCATTCGGCCTTACCCTCACGCTGCCATTGGGGAGTTTGAGGCAAGGTGATGTCGGTGGGCTGGTCGCTTCCGAGCATGAGCGGACCGGCAAAAATGCGCCTCCAGGAGGCATCCATATTGGCGCTGTTGAGCGGTTTCTCCACACGCACAGGCATCTGGAAGTCGAGCACCACGCGGTCACCTGGCCTGAACTTGCGCTTCAGCACCAGGAACCCTTGCTCATGCCTGGCCGTCACAGGCTTGCCGTTGAGGGTGAGCTGCGCACCTGTCGTCCACGAGGGAGCTGGCAAGCGGAGCGACACCTGGCCGGCGCTGTTGTCCTTCACCGCCACTTCCACGTGCCCGTCAAAGGGATAGCCGGTGCTCACCTCCATGCTGAGAGCACCGCGTGAGAGCGGCATGGTGAAACTTCCGCTGCGCAGGAAGGGCATCCACACATCCTTCCCCCTTGAGAAGCAAGTGTAGCGCACGGCAGCCGACAACCCCTCACCACCGCGCATGGTGCAGCACCAGTGGGCTTCGGGAGCCGACACCGCCAGCCGCATTGAGCCAATGGCCTTGCCCGGGCAGTTGTCACATCCGAATCCCCCATTGTGCCTCTGCGTGTGGCAGATGGCGTTGTAGTATATCAGTTCGGCGTATTCCAGATATTCGGGTTTGAGCGTCTGCTGCCACAGTTGCACCGCCAGCATGTAGGAGTCAACGATGGCGCAAGGCTCTGTCCACGTATCGAAACGGTCAAACCAGTTGTAGTTCTCGTAGTTCTCAGTCATCCCCTCGGCCACATACAGGCGGAAGCGCGTTTCGGCCTCCTGCACATACCGGCTCTGGCCAGTGAGGGCTGCATAGCGGAGCAGTCCGCGGCAAGCGGTGAGCGTAGCGTGTGTCTGGGCTTTGATACCCGTGAGATCCACCTGCAGGAAGCGGTCGATGAGTGTCTCGATGGGCTTTCTCAACTCCTCGTCACCCAGCACCGCGTAGGCATGAATGAGCCCCTCCATACCGATGAACACGCAGCCTACGTCGGTAGAGAGCGCCCAACCATCGCGCGAAGCCACTATGGAGCCCGACTCTGCTCCCTTGCCCTGCACGCGGTCTTCGGGTCGGATGGGATAGGCAGCGAACTTGTCGGTCAGGGGCAGGAAGAGGTTGCGGGCTATGCTGCTTATCACCTGGCGCACGCCATCGTCCTTCTTCCACTCGTAATACTCGCACAGAGCGCGCAGCATCCAGCCATTGCCCGAGAGCTGTTGCTCGTGCGCTATGCCGGGATGTATGGTGCCCATGTAGCCCTGGGCGTTGAGGTGTGCAGGCACCAGGCGTATGATTTCGTCGAGATACTTGGGTGTGCGGTGCGAAGCCTGCGCATCCAGCGTGAGTGCCAGTATGGTGCGTCCCTCGGTGTCACCAGGCCAGTCGAGCGACTGCTCCTCGGTGAGGAACACGTTCTGCGGCTGGTACTTCTCCTCCTCCAGCCTGAGCATATTGCGCTGCACGCGCGTTGAGAGTTCGCCCGAGAGCATTGTCTGGGCATACGGAGCAACCTGCGGCACATTGGCCTTACGTGCTGCGGTGGGGAGGCAGACCCCCAGTGCGATGATTGCCACCATGGTGAGGCGGCTTGCGAAATTCGTCATGAGATAAAAATCAGTTTGATAGAACAAAACTGCCAGGCTCACGCCCAGCCACACACAAAGTTAAGGCTTTTTCGGCAAAAACTTCCACGCACAGCCAGGAAACCGCATCAGAAACCTCCAAAAAGTGCCTCTCGCCTCCCCCACACCACCCTTGCAGCCCACATCCGCTGCTCTGCGCCAGCCCGGGCAGCCCCATCCGGCAGGCCGTACAGCCCGAAGACACAGCCAATGCAGCACCCTTCGCGCGCGCATGTATATATATAATGTATAGAACACAGCACTTGGGGAGAAAAACAGAAGACTGCCGTCTGGAAATCCAGAGCGCAGAAGCAGGGGAAAAGCAGGCCGAATGAGTGCCAAACGTAACAAACTACAAAAATATTGCCTTCGCAATGAAATTTCTTTCGAAAAAGTTTGGCGCTAACTTTCAAAAAGCCTAACTTTGCTATAGAAACAACGAGAAATATGAAGAAAATCATCCTTCTGGCACTGCCACTGGCCCTTGCGCTCAGCCCCATCAGCATGGTGGCTCAGGTTGAGCATGAGAGCGTGGAGATGACCACATCGGGCATCACCATCTCGGTGAGCGGCAATGTGGTGCACGTGAGCGGCGCTTCGGGTGAGGTGATGAAGGTCTTCAATCTCACTGGTGTGGAGGTTGCCACCACGCGCATCGACGGTGCCGACAAGACCATCACCCTCAACATCCCTAAGGGTTGCTATCTGCTCAAGGTGGGCAAGCTGGTTCGCAAGATCTACATCCGCTGACAGGCGGGCTCCGGCACCACAGTACCACACAGCCGCCGCAGGCTTCACCTCCTGCTGCAGCCGCAGTCCCTTTACTTCTTCTTCAAGCCAGCAGAGGCCGCACAGCCCCTTACGGCACAAATGACAAACGGACCAACCATTCAAATCATGCGTCCACTTCCATTCCACGAGCACACCTGTGCCGCTGCGCATCAGGCATTGCCCGTGCAGGCATGCAGGCACCTCGGCACGGGATGCCTGATTTCATTTTTCCATGCACACCATTAAACCCATTGCCCCAAAAGGCATCCAATCCCCAGAATGACAGACGAGACACTACTCTTAAAGCAGCTCAAAGACCCCCGCACCCGCGAGCAAGCCTTCACGCTGATGGTCCAGACGTACCAGGAGTCGCTCTACATACTGGTGCGCGGCATACTGAAGTCGCACGCCGATACCGATGATGTGCTCCAGAATGCCTTCATCAAAGCCTGGGGTGCCATCGACACCTTCCGTGGCGAATCGCGCTTGGGTACCTGGCTCTACAGCATAGCCCGCAACGAGGCACTCACCTTCCAGAGCAAGAGAGCACGCACCATCGACACACAGAGTGATGCCGGCGAAGCGGTGAACAAGGTTGAAGGCGACCCCTATATGGACGGCGACGCCACCGAACGCATGCTGCAGATGGCCATCGAGCAGCTTCCCCTCAAGCAGCGGGAGGTCTTCACCATGCGGTACTTCAACGAGACTCCCTACGAGGAGATGAGTGAACTCACCGGTACAAGCATAGGCGCACTGAAAGCCAGCTATCACTTTGCCGTGAAGAAGATAACTGCCTTTTTCCAGCAAAACGATTAAACCAACCACAGGAAAAGATATCCAACAGACAAGGAGGACAATGATATGAGACAATACACCGACGAGGAGTCCATCCTCAACCAACTCACCAAGGGACACAATCCCTACAGAGCGCCCAAGGGATACTTTGACGCGCTCCCGGGCAGAGTGATGCGCAAGGCCAAGGGGCAGCAGCGCAGGAGGCTCGTCATACGCTGGGCGGTGGCAGCCATCATGACAGGATGCGTCATCACGGCAGGCTTCGCCATGCTGGGCCACAGCTCGCGGGAGTCCAAACGCACCGATGTGGCATACGCCCAATACATCAACGACGCGCTCGACTACTCGATGATAGACAACTCAGAGATAGCTTATTACCTGACCGAAGCAGAATGAAAGAGATGAAACATAACATGAGAGAATGGCTCCTGAGAGCCTCGTGCATCGTCATCATGATGATGGCCATGCTCACCAGCGCACTTGCCCAACCCAAGGGAGAGCGCTTCGACCCACAAGAGTTCCGTGCACATCTGGAAGGCTTCATCAGTAAGGAAGCCGGCCTGACGGCCAGCGAGGGCAAAGCCTTCTTCCCTCTCTTCCACGAGATGAAGGAAAAACAGCGCAAGATACAGGACGAAATCTTCCGCCTCAAGCGCAACAGCCTGGCCTGCAACGCCAGTGACAAGGAGTTTGCAAATGCCATACAGAAGATAAAGAACCTGGAGGTGGAAAAAGCCGAGACCGAAGAGATGTACTACAAGAAGATGTGCAAAGTCATCCCTGCCCGCAAGGTATTTCTGGTGATGCAGGCCGAGGACAAGTTCCACCGCCGCATGATCAACAACTTCAACCGCCAGGGAAGAAACAGGAAGTAAACCTCCACTACCTGCCGATGCCCCTGCCACGATGGCAGCAGGAGACCCTATGAAAGAATACAGCGCACTTCGTATGACCACGAAGTGCGCTGCTCTTTTTCTTCTGCCATGATGCTCAAGACAAGTCTGCATCTTCCGACACATCCTTCAGTCCGATTCTGCATCCCATCCGTTGGGCTTTATTGTCCCTTCCTCTCCTCCTGCTTGGCCTGGTTCCACAGTTCGTCCATTTCGGCCAGCGTCATATCACGCAGCTCCTTGCCCATTGCCTTGGCCTGCTGTTCCACGTAGCCGAAGCGGCGGATGAACTTCTGATTGGTGTGCTCCAGCGCATTGTCGGGGTTCAGATGATAGAGGCGGCCGGCATTGATCAGGCTGAAGAGGAAATCGCCATACTCCTCGGTCTGCCGCTCACGGTTGTCCTCCCGCTTGAGCTCCTGCTCCAGTTCGCCCATCTCCTCGCGCACCTTCTGCCACACATCCTCGCGCTTGTCCCAGTCGAAGCCCACTCCACGGGCCTTGTCCTGTATCCTGTAAGCCTTGATGAGCGAGGGAAGCGCGTCGGGCACCCCCGCCAGCACGGTGCGGTTGCCATCCTTCTCGCGCTGCTTCATCTGCTCCCACGTCTTCACCACCTCGCCTGCCGTCTGTGCCACAGTATCGCCATACACGTGGGGATGACGGAAGATGAGCTTGTCGCAAAGCTTATTGCACACGTCGGCAATGTCGAACTGGCCCTTCTCGCTGCCTATCTTGGCATAGAAGCAGATGTGCAGCAGCACGTCGCCCAGCTCCTTCTCTATATTGAGCGTATCATCCTTCATGAGCGCATCACACAACTCGAAGGTCTCCTCTATGGTATTGGGGCGCAGGCTCTCATTGGTCTGCTTGCGGTCCCAAGGGCATTTCTCACGCAGATTGTCCAGCACATCCAGCAGTCTTCCGAAGGCTGCCAACTTCTCTTCTCTTGTATGCATTTCCATCTTCAAAGGGGTTTTCTATACATTATTATATATACGCGCGCGTAGCAAACCACCCTCCCAAGGGGCCAGGATGCCGCTCCGCCCTGCAAATTTACACATTTTCCTACTATTTACAGCGGAATTTCGTACCTTTGCAACTTGGAACAAACGAACAAGACATAACACAGACATGGAATTAGCATCTAAGTACGCTCCCTCGGAGATAGAGGGCAAATGGTATGAGTACTGGGTGAGCCATAAGCTCTTCAGCAGCAAGCCCGATGGCCGCGAACCTTATACGGTGGTCATCCCACCACCAAACGTGACCGGTGTGCTGCACATGGGCCATATGCTCAACAACACTATCCAGGACATTCTGGTGCGCAAAGCACGCCTGGATGGCAAGAATGCCTGCTGGGTGCCCGGCACTGACCACGCCAGCATCGCCACTGAGGCCAAGGTGGTCAACCGCCTTGCTGCACAGGGGATAAAGAAGCGCGACCTCACACGTGAGGAGTTTCTCAAGCATGCTTGGGCTTGGACACACGAGCACGGAGGCATCATCCTGAAGCAGCTTCGCCGCCTGGGTGCCAGCTGCGACTGGGACCGCACTTCGTTTACAATGGACGAGGAGCGCAGCGAGAGCGTATTGCGCGTCTTCTGCGACCTCTATGACAAGGGGCTGATATACCGCGGACTGCGCATGGTGAACTGGGATCCCAAGGCTCAGACTGTGCTCAGCACCGAGGAGGTAATCTACCGCGACGAGCGTAGCCACCTGTTCCACCTGCGCTACTATGTGGCCGACCAGGATACCAATCCCGTTTGCCCCACCGGCCAGGAAGGCGAGGTGCTGCACAAGGATGCCGATGGCAGATACTATGCTGTGGTGGCAACCACCCGCCCCGAGACCATTATGGGCGATACCGCAATGTGCATCAACCCCAAGGATGTGAAGAACCAGTGGCTGCGGGGGCACAAAGTGATTGTCCCCCTGGTAGGCCGCGTGATTCCCGTCATCGAGGACCGCTATGTGGATATCGAGTTTGGTACGGGCTGTCTGAAGGTTACCCCCGCCCACGACATCAACGACTATCAGCTGGGCAAGACGCACAACCTGGAGACAATAGATATCTTCAACCCCGACGGCACCATCTCTGAGGCTGCCGGACTCTACGTTGGCATGGACCGCATGGACGTGCGCAAGCAGATAGCCATCGACCTGCAGGAGGCCGGCCTTATGGAGAGAGTGGAGGATTATGAGAACAAGGTGGGCTATAGCGAGCGCAATCAGGACACTGCGGTAGAGCCTCGCTTGTGCAAGCAATGGTTCCTCTCGATGAAGCACTTCGCCGAGATAGCTCTGCCTCCCGTGCTTGAGGGAAAGATCAAATTCTACCCCACCAAGTACATCAGCATCTATCGTAACTGGCTGGAGAACATTCAGGACTGGTGCATCAGCCGCCAGCTGTGGTGGGGCCACCGCATCCCTGCCTACTTCGTGCCTGGTGGCGAGGATGAGGAAGAGCGCTTCGTGGTGGCCATGAGTGCCGAGGAGGCTCTCGAGAAGGCCCGCAAGCAGTTTGACATGCCCGACCTCAAGCTCGAGGATTTGCGCCATGACGAGGATGCGCTCGACACTTGGTTCTCCTCCTGGCTGTGGCCCATCTCCCTCTTCAAGGGCATCACACACCCCGGCAATGCGGAAATCAACTACTATTACCCCACGTCGGTATTGGTAACCGGACCCGATATCATCTTCTTCTGGGTAGCCCGCATGATCATGGCAGGCGAGGAGTACATGCATGATGTACCCTTCCACAACGTATATTTCACAGGCATCGTGCGCGACGAGATAGGCCGCAAGATGTCGAAGTCACTGGGCAACAGCCCCGACCCCATCGGTCTGATAGACAAGTATGGTGCCGACGGCGTGCGCATGGGAATGCTTTTGGCAGCCCCCGCAGGCAATGACATCCTCTTCAAGGAGGACCTTTGCAAGCAGGGAGCCAACTTCTGCAACAAGATATGGAATGCCTTCCGCCTGGTACAGGGCTGGCAGGTGGCCGACATAGAGCAGCCTCAGGCCAGTGCCAAGGCCATAGAGTGGATGCAGGCGAAGATGCGTGCCGAGGTGGCCGAAATCAATGACCTCTACTCCAAGTACCGCCTCAACGAGGCTCTGATGACTGCCTTCAAGCTCTTCACAGACGAGTTCTCGGGCTGGTATCTGGAGATGGTGAAGCCCGCCTACCAGGCTCCCATCGACCGCCAGACGCTGCAGGCTACCCTGCACATCTTCGAAGACCTGATGAAGGTGATACACCCCTTCATGCCCTTCATCACCGAGGAAATCTACCAGCACATCGCCGACCGTGCCGAGGGAGAGAGCATCATGACATCGGTACTCACACTGGACGCTCCCACCGAGGCCGATGCAGCCATACTGGCAAGCATGGAGCAGGCCAAGCAGATCATCAGTGGAGTGCGCGCCATTCGCCAGAGCAAGAACATTGCTCCGCGCGAGCAGCTCACCCTGGAGGTGGTTGAACCCGACGGTGCAGCCCATTCTGTCGCTCACGACGAGGCTCTGTGCCAGACCATCAAGAAGATGGCAGCGCTGGAGGCAATACACTTCGCGGCACAGAAGAGCGACGGCTCACAGACCTTCCTCATCGGTACCGACGAGTATGCAGTGCCCCTGGGCAACCTGATTGACGCAGAAGCCGAGGTAAAGAAGGCCGAAGCAGAAATCAAGCGACTGCAGGGCTTCATGGCCGGCATACAGAAGAAGTTGCAGAACGAGCGCTTTGTACAGAACGCCCCCACGCAGGTGGTGGAGCTGGAGCGCAAGAAGTTGGCCGATGCCGAAAGCAAGATAGCAGCCCTGCAGGAGACTGTGCGCAGCCTGAGCTAACCAGCATCCCCTCCCGCCACATCCTATTGTGGCACTCAGATAAAAGGCGGAGTCCAGTGTGGGATTCCGCCTTTCTGGTTTCCACCCTACGCCCTCTGCAGGATGCTTCACGCCCATGTCAGGCGCGACGGAACGGGCAGGGAGCATGCAGTCACGAAACCAGGCGGAAAAAGGCAGTGCGCTGCATCGGCCAATGCAACGCGCTGCATCAGCCAACGCAGTGCACTGCATCGGGCAACGCAGTGCGCTGCGCAATCCATCGCAGTTCCCCTCCCGACTCACGCCATGCCAGCACAAGACTGCCTAATTGAGCCTTCAGGGTTAAAGCAGAGCGGACTTCTTTTTGTCCTCTACAAGATAAATCGTACATTTGCAACGAGACAATCGCCAGAGGACATACTTCTGCGGTACATTCTTAATAGATATGGCAACAAGAAACAACCCTTTTTCCCCAATAATTCGGATGGGCATGGTGTGCCTGTCTATACTTCTGCAGGCTGCCTGCAAGGGCAATACGAAGCAATATGTGATAGGTGTATCGCAGTGCTCGATGGACATCTGGCGCTCTAAACTCAACCGTGAACTCAAGATGGGAGAGTATCTCAATGACTCGCTCAGCATCATTCTGGCCTCAGCAAACGACGACAGCCAGAAGCAGACACAGCAGATCAATGAGTTTGTCAACCAGGGTGTTGACCTCCTGATAGTATCCCCCAACCAGCTGAGCACCATCTCGCCCGCCATCTCACATGCCCGTGAGAGGGGTATCCCGGTTATCCTCTATGACCGGAAGACCGATACAGATGACTATACGGCCTTCATCGGATGTGACAACTATAAGATTGGCCAGGCGATGGGAAACTTCATCACGCAGCGGCTCAACGGCAAAGGACGTGTGGTGGAGATACGCGGACTGGAAGGGTCATCGCCTGCCATCGACCGCCACCGCGGATTTATGGATGCGCTGCAGGCTTATCCGCAGATGCAGTTGGTGGCTTCCGAGGCTGGAGACTGGAAGGAGAACAGCGGCCACGAAGCCATGATGCGCATCCTGCAACGCACCCAGGATTTCGATTTCGTCTATTGTCACAATGACCGCATGGCACTCGGAGCCACCAAGGCAGCACAGCAGATGGGACTCCAGAACCGCTTCAGATACACAGGAGTGGATGGTATGGCCAATGAGGGAGGCGGACTGGAGATGGTGCGCGACGGCATCCTGGAGGCCACCTACCTCTACCCCACCAAGGGTGAGGAGGTGATAGCGCTGGCCATGAAGATACTGCGGGGAGAACCTTATGAGCATGACCACTTCCTGCAAACATCGCTCGTCACACGGGACAATGCCGAACTGACACTCATGGAGGCCAGAGAGAGCATGCGCCAACACGACAACCTGGACCGCCTGCACCAGCAAGTGGATCGCTATCTGGCCGACTATCAGACACAACAGTGGCTGCTGGCAGGCTCCGTCATAGTGCTTCTCCTCATCATGATAGCTGCCGTGATGATATTCCGAGGCTACGTTGTGAAAGCCCGCCTCAACGAACAACTTGCCCGCAAGAACCAGGAGCTGGAGCGGCTGAACAACGAAGTGATGGAACTCACACACTCGCGACTGGTGTTCTTCACCAATATCAGTCACGAGTTGCGCACGCCTCTGACCCTGATAGCAGGCCCATTGGAGATGCTGCTCGAGGACAATTCCGTCAAGGGGAAAAGCCGTGAACTGCTGCTCATGGTGCAGCGGAACGCCAAGGCACTGCAGCAGCTGGTGGGCAGCATACTGGAGTTCCGCAAGATTCAGAACGGAAAGATGAAACTCTCACTCTGCCGCTTCGACATCGTCAAGGCACTCGGCCTGTGGACGGGCGACTTCCAACTGGCCGCCGAACGCAAGCACATCAGCCTGCATCTGGACACTGGCTCCTTCACAGGAAGCTGTCTGGTGGTAGCCGACAAGGAGAAGGTGGCGCGCATCGTGCTCAATCTCCTCAACAATGCACTGAAATACACGCCTTCGGGCGGCAGTATCTTCGTATCTCTGAGCGATGATGCAAGCCGGCAGCCAGGCGGTTTCCCGATGATGCGCATCGATGTGCGCGATACGGGCAAGGGCATCGAGAGGGACGAGTTGCCCAATGTCTTCGAACGATTCTTCCAGGCCAAAGGGGCTGCCAGCGGCACCGGCATCGGTCTGGCACTGGTGAAATCCTTTGCCGAACTGCACCATGGTGAAGCCAAGGTGGAGAGCGTGTTGGGCGAGGGAGCCGACTTCTTTGTCATCCTGCCGCGCATGCAAGAGGGTGAAGTACGGGATGAGGAGGCTGTCGATACCAGTGCCGACGAGAATGCGCTGCAGTATATCGACGACTGCGAGACTGGTCACCGGGGCAACATGCAGCAGCTGGTGGAGGGACAGACCAGCAAGCCCACACTGCTCATCATCGATGACAACAATGACATACGCCAGTATGAGCGCTCACTCCTGCAGGACCGTTACATGGTGCTCGAGGCTTCCGACGGCCAGGAAGGACTGGAGGTGGCACAGCGCGAAGTGCCCGACCTGGTCATCTGCGATGTGATGATGCCTGTGATGGACGGGCTGCAGTTCACCGAGAAGCTGAAGACCAACACCGCCACATCGCACATCCCCGTCATCATGCTCACGGCAAAGAATCTGGAGGAGCAGCGTGCCGAAGGCTACGAGCACGGAGCCGACTCCTACATCACCAAGCCTTTCCACGGCAAGGTGCTGCTTGCCCGCATCGACAATCTGCTGCGCCAGCGCAGCATGCTGAAGCATCTCTTCCAGGGAAACCGTTCTGCCGAGAAGGAGATAGAAGAGTCACAGCTGGACAGCCGCGACAAGCAGTTCCTGAAGCAGCTGCATGACATCATCCAGACAAACCTCTCCAACTGCGACTTCAGCGTGGAGGACATCGGCCAGGAGATAGGTTTGAGCCGTGTGCAACTCTACCGCAAGGTGAAGGCCATGACAGGTGCGTCGGTGGTGGAACTGCTTCGCAAAGCCCGTCTCGCCAAGGCCAAGCGCCTGCTGGAGAGCCGTAGCAAGAGTGTGTCAGAGGTGGCCTACGAGGTGGGCTTCTCCACTCCCTCGTATTTCTCAAAATGCTTCAAGGAGGAGTTCGGCATGCTGCCCGGCGAGGTAAAATGAGTTCCCCGGGGGTGAGAAACCGGTTGCAACCCTTCTTTCAATAGAAACATTCGTTCATTGCATGCAAGATATGTTGCAATGAACGAATTGTTGTATAGGACGAACGCTTTGTTCTTGCTGTCACTCTGATACATATATAATTTTGCGACAGAGTTAAACAACCACGACAACAAAACAAAATCTATCAAGACATGAGAGTCCTTAACAGTAAGAATGCGGCCATGGTGCTTGCCCTGATGCTGGCAAACATTCCTATGGCATACGCACAGGAAGACGAGAGCAGCAGCAAGGAGGAGGGCAACCGCAACGTGATGCTCAATGCCGCAAGTGCCAATGGCCCCCGCGAGATACAGATTGGCCTGCCGTCGGCAGACGTCAATGTGCTCGAGAACGGCATGCCTGTCACCTACACGACCAACCCTCATTCAGTGAACACAATCTGGCGCAGCGACGCAAGCTTGAGCTATCAGGGGCTGCTGAAGATTACCGAGACAGCCATCACCACAGGCAACATCGGCTATGCGGTGAACTCCTTCACACAGAAGGGGCAGAATGGATTTGGCGGAACACTCAACTACAAGACCAACCACTTCGGCATGCAGGAGTTCTCACTCAATGCCAACGGCAGCCTGCCCAAAGACTGGTTCTACAGCGCCAGCATGTACCAGGACTTCGACCCAGGCACCTTCAAGATCCGTTCCACTCCCTTCCAGGACCGCACACAGATTTATAAGGCGCTCATCACCAAGCGCTACGGCGGCCAGCGCGGCGAGTTCACAGCGATGTACAAGTACAGCAACAGCCACAACGTATATAACTATGCCACACAGAGTGCTCCCTTCATCTACGTGGGCGACGGCAGCGTGAAGGAGTTCGGAAAGTTCAAACTGGGCACCACATCCTACCTGCCCACCGACAATGTGATGACCTTCCGCGACATGCGCACAGGTGAACTGAAGCAGACTACACTCTACGATGCCTGCCTCAACCGCATGAGCGAGGTGACGCTGATGAACAACTACAAGTGGGACAACGGCTTGAGCTGGAAGGCCAGCCTCAAGTATGACCACTCGCGAGGAGCCATGGTGTATCAGACACCCATGTCCATCATCGACCTCAACAGCGCCGACAACCAGGGGGTATATAATTATATGTATCGCGATGCGCTTGGTCAGCCTCAGGCCTACACAGGACAATATGTGCAGTCACGAATGTCATGTCTCAACGCAGGCGACATCAACGAGGCTTTCCTCACATCAGAGTTGCACAAGAAGTTCGACCACTCCACCCTCAGAGTGGGCCTCAACGAGTGGTTCTACAATATCGACTATTGCTCCAACACCACCATGTATGACCAGAGTGTGACCGATGACGGCACCTATCCACAGCGTGTGTGGGATGCCAACAAGCGCAACACCTACTTCTACGACTTCAATAAGAATGCTTCGGAATACTACAAGGGCAACGAGAACAAGCTGGCTCTCTACCTCACACACGATTGGGATCTGACCAAGAAGCTCAACCTCTACTACGGAGGCAGAATCGAGTGGCAGCGTCTGGACGGCGAGAACGCAGCTGTCAGGAATGCCCAGGGCGACTTCGTAGGCCGCTTCCCCGACTACTATCTGGGTGCTACGGCAGCCGACGGCACCGTCATTGCTCCCACCAAGCTGAAGCATGACTGGCTCAACTATGACCTCTCACTGGCAGCCACCTACAAGCTGACCAAGAACTTCGGATTCACCGGCGACTTCACCTACATCGTGCAGCATCCCAAGTTTGAGGCCTTCGCTCCTGCCACACTGCCCAATACCGGCAGGATTTCAGTACCCTTGGGCCGCGCCGGCATCTACTACAACAACTCCTGGCTGAGCCTCACATCGCTCTTCTCATACATCTCCAAGACGAACAACAACTCTACGCTCAACCTCCAGCACGGCAGCGAAATCAAGGCAGCACCGCTTGCCTACGACATCCAGACGTGGGGATGGACCACCGACGCAGTAATGCATCCGTTCAAGGGATTCGATTTCCACTTCCTCTTCACCTACCAGAAGCCTACCTACAAGAAGTTTGAGACCTCTGTCACATTCAATGACGGATACGTGGGCAGCATCAATGCCACAGGCAACACAGTGGCAGAGATTCCCCAAGTGCTCATCGAGCTCGACCCAAGTTACATGATTACGAAGGACATCAAGGTGTGGGCCAGCTTCCGCTACTTCAGCAAGACTTATGCCAACATCAACGAAGCCTACTACTTCAAGGGTCACTGGGAGACCTTCGGCGGTGTCAACTGGCAGGCTACCAAGCGCCTTGCACTGGGCTGCACACTGGTCAACTTCCTCAACCAGACTGGTGCCAAGGGAAGCATTGCAGGTGCTGAGCTGATTACCAAAGACGAGGCCAAGGGCATCAAGAACCAGCTGATGACGGGCAGCTATCTGCGTCCCTTCACCGTGGAATTCAATGCCTCATTGAAGTTCTGACGCATAGAACGAGCAACACAACACATTATTAAATCATAGAAAGCATTATACAACAATGAAAGCAAACTATATGATGAAGGCTGCATGCCTGCTGATGGCAGTAGCCACCACTGCCACCCAACCGGCACAGGCACAGAAGATGAACGTGGAGCACCATGGTGACACCACCATCATCAGCGTACAGAACCCCACCAAATACCTGCTCCTGCCCATTCAGGAGGAGCAGGACGAAGCCCAGGTGCTGCTCTCGACGGGCAGCAAGGACGACACCTGGATGGATGTCCGCCTGGCTCAGAACGGTACCGACTACTATGTACCCTTCGCGCTGGGCAACGGCAAGACCGCCACAGTGAAGATTCGCCGATTGAAGAAAGACGCTCTGGCCATCAATCTGATGCGGCTGAGCGACACTTTCGACACCACCAACACCGACTACTATCGTCCTTCCTACCACTTCACACCGCTCTATGGCTGGATGAACGACCCCAACGGTATGGTATATAAGGATGGTGAGTACCACCTCTATTTCCAGTACAACCCCTATGGAAGCAAGTGGGGAAACATGCACTGGGGGCATGCAGTGAGCCGCGACCTTATACATTGGGAGCACCTGGATCCGGCCATCGCACGTGACCCTGTGGGCCACATCTTCTCGGGCAGTTCGGTGGTGGACAAGAAGAATACGGCCGGATTTGGCAAGGATGCCATCATCGCCATCTACACCAACAACAGCGTGAACCACGACGAGGTGCAGTGCATCGCCTACAGCAACGACAACGGACGCACTTTCACCAAGTATGAGGGCAACCCTGTGCTCACTCCCTTTGACGGGCTGAAGGACTTCCGCGACCCCAAAGTGTTCTGGTATGAGAAGGACAAGTGCTGGTTCATGATTGTGTCAGCCGACAAGGAGACCCGTTTCTACAAGTCAAAGAACCTGAAGAAGTGGGATTACGTGAGCGCCTTCGGCAAAGGACTGGGCCAGCAGCCCTGCCAGTATGAGTGTCCCGACTTCTTCCAGCTGCCTGTGAACGGGGATGAGAAAAACAAGAAATGGGTGATGACGATGAACATCAATCCCGGATGCTGGTTCGGCGGAAGCGCTACAGAGTATTTTGTGGGCGACTTCGACGGCAAGAACTTCACCTGTCCCGATGCCAACGAAGTGAAGTGGCTCGACTGGGGAAAGGACCATTACGCCACCGTCACCTTCTCCAACACCGGCAGCCGCGTGCTTGCCATCACATGGATGAGCAACTGGCAGTACGCCAACCTCACTCCTTTCAAGCAGAACAGAGGTGCCAACGGTCTGCCACGAGAGCTGAAACTCTATGAGAAGAACGGCAAATACTACATCTCGGAAGATGTGGCACCCGAAGCTCTGGCACTGCGCAAGAGCACCAAGGAGCTTGGTTCTCAGACTGTGGAAGGCGAGAAAGCCTTTGCAGGAGCAACCTCTGGCATGGAGGGAGCCTTCGAGATAGAGGCCGACGTGACAGCTGACGCCAACGGGATAGCAGGCATAGAGCTGTACAACAACAAGCGTGAGCGCACGCTCATCTACATTGACATGAAGGAGGGCAAAGTGGTGATGGACCGCACAGAGAGCGGACTGACCGACTTCGGAAAGCAGTCTGTCCCTCACGACATCGAGCTGGCATGGGACAAGCAGCGTGCTGCCGAAGGCAAGCAGCCCGCCCGCATCGAGAACTCCATCAACTACAAGAACGACTTTGCACTGGCCACATGGGCACCACTGAGCCTGTGCCAGGAGGGCAAGAAGGCATTCCATCTGGACATCTTTGCCGACAAATCATCCATCGAACTCTTTGTGGATGGCGGTCGCATAGCCATGACCAACCTGGTGTTCCCCGTTGCTCCCTATGAGAACGTGAAGCTCTACAGCCAGGGCGGCAAGGCAGAATTCCAGAACATGAAGATTCACACACTTGGTTTATAAGGTTAGATCGTTAGTCAGAATGCAGGGCAACGAGGAACTTGAGGCTCTGCGGCAGGCCGGCCAACAGGCTGCCTGCCCGGCCTCAAGTCTCCAAGCCCGTTTCAGGAAGCAGACTGACGCACTCGCCTGACGACTCGAACCCTGAGAATACACTCTACCAAGAAACCACAGCAAACAGATAAACGTGTAACCCTATAAGCATTCATTATGAGTTCCAAGAAACTTGTCCTTATCCCCCTGATGCTTTGCTTCTTTGCCATGGGATTTGTTGACCTGGTAGGCATAGCCTCCAATTACGTGAAAGAAGACCTTCAGCTGACCGACTCGGTGGCCAATGTGTTCCCCTCGCTGGTATTCTTCTGGTTCCTCATCTTCTCGGTGCCCACAGGCATCCTGATGAATAAGATAGGCCGCAAGAAGACTGTGCTCCTCTCACTCATCGTCACTCTGGTGTCACTCGTATTGCCTGTTCTGGGCGAGAACTTCGGCATCATGCTCGTCTCCTTCTCGCTGCTGGGCATCGGTAATGCACTCATGCAGACATCGCTCAACCCATTGATATCCACAGTCATCAAGGGCGGCCACCTGGCTTCTACACTCACCTTCGGACAGTTTGTCAAGGCTATAGCCTCCTTCCTGGCACCTTATCTGGCCATGTGGGGTGCTATGGGCGTGCTGCCCACCATGGGTCTGGGCTGGCGTGCACTCTTTGTCATCTATCTGGTGATGGGCATCTTTGCCACTCTGCTGCTGGCCGGCACTCCCATCGAGGAGGAACCCGTGGGCCAGGCTTCATCGGTGACCGGCTGCCTGCGCCTGCTTGGCAAGCCTGTGGTGCTGCTCTCCTTCATCGGCATCATGTGCCATGTGGGCATCGATGTGGGTACCAACACCACCGCTCCCAAGATACTGATGGAGCGGCTGGGCTATTCTCTCAACGAGGCAGCATTCGCCACCTCGCTCTACTTCATCTTCCGTACAGTGGGCTGCCTTACGGGTTCGCTGTTCCTGCGACTGCTTCGCACACGCACATTCTTCATTATCAGTGTGGTGATGATGGCACTCAGCATGGCAGGTTTGCTCTTTGGACACAGCCAGACAGTGCTCTATGCATCCATAGCACTTGTGGGATATGGCAACTCCAATGTCTTCTCCATGATATTCTCACAGGCGCTGACTGACATGCCCGAGCAGAAGAACGAGGTGAGCGGACTGATGATTATGGGCCTCTTTGGCGGTACTGTCTTCCCCCTGCTGATGGGTTTCGCCAGCGATGCAGTGGGTCAGATGGGAGCCGTAGCTGTAATGGCAGTGGGTGTCATATACCTCTTCTCTTACATAGGCAAACTGAAATAAGCGGCTCCGCTCTTTCCTGAAAAAGTTCCTTCAAGACATTGACCGAATCAGAGAATACAATTAAATTTGCCTGCGGAGTACACATAAATGGTACGTACAAGGCTGCTGAAAGAGAAATTCAAGACGATTAAAAGACAATATAAGCAAATAAGGAAAGCAACTATGAATACACAGGATTTGGAAAACAGGTATGTAGTGGGACTGGGTGAGATACTCTTCGACGTGTTCCCCACGGGTTCCCAACTGGGTGGTGCACCTGCCAATTTTGCCCATCATGCAGGCCAGCACGGGCTTCGCTCTGTGGCTGTGAGTGCAGTGGGAAATGACATGTTGGGCGACGAGGCTGTTCGTCTGCTCAATGATAAGGACCTTCATCATGTACTGCCAGTAGTGGATTATCCCACTGGCACCGTGCAGGTGAGCCTCGACAAGGATGGTGTGCCCACCTACGACATCAAGCAGGGAGTGGCTTGGGACAATATCCCCTTCACCGAAGAAACACTCGAAGTGGCCGAGAATGCTGCTGCCGTATGCTGGGGTTCACTGGCTCAGCGCAGCGAGAAGAGCCGCAATACCATCTATGAGTTCCTCGACCACACCCCTGGAGACTGCCTCAAGATATTCGACATCAACCTTCGACAGAACTTCTACACCAAAGAGATCATCTGCGAAAGCCTGCGTCGCTGCAATATCCTGAAGATTAACGATGAGGAGTTGGTGACCATCGGTCGTCTCTTTGGCTACGCCGGACTCGACATGGAGAACAAATGCTGGCTCATCCTGGGCAAGTACAACCTGGATATGTTGGTGCTCACCTGCGGCGTGAACGGCAGTTATGTGTTCGCCCCCGACTTCAAGTCCTTCCAGGAGACTCCCAAGGTGAAGGTGGCAGATACCGTTGGCGCAGGCGACAGCTTCACCGGCACCTTCTGCGCCGGCCTGCTGAAAGGCATGAGTCTGACTGCCGCCCACGAGCACGCAGTGAAGGTAAGTGCCTACGTATGCACACAGAACGGCGCCATGCCAGAGCTTCCCGATTACATGAGACTGTAATCAGGGAGAAACCATAAGCACAAGGGGGCTGTGTCGGGATTGGCACTGCCCCCTTGTGCCTTTTTGCTGTGTTTCATTCCCATGTTTCATTTGTCCTAACGACAAAAACTTTTGCTCAAACAACAAAACAACGGTGGTTGAAGCATTTGCACAACGCATTTTTGCTATAATTAACCTAATTTTGCAGAAGCGACAACAAGTATGCAAACACAAAGAAACACAATATGATTATGAAGAAGAATACTCTTGTCCTGTTCTTTTCGGCACTGTTGTGCACCATTGCAGCATCTGCCTCACCCAGTGGATTGCGTTCAGCAGACAGTCCTGTAGCCAATGATGCCCCGAAGAACGTCACTGCTTCCAAGGGCAACAAGGAAACCGTCACCGTTGTATGGGATGCTGTGCCCAATACAATAAGCTATGAAGTGACAGCAGAAGCGTGGGATGTGGCCATCAACAGGACGGTGCGCACCGTTACGACCGATGAGACTCAGTTTGTAGATTCGCTCCTGCCACAACCTGGACTGGCCCGCTACACGGTGAAGGCAGTCTTCCCCGACGGGACAAAGAGCGAACCTTCGGATGCTGCCGTGGGCTATGCTGTGCTCGAAACACTTCAGATACTCAATGTTTCCACGAGATATCCATGGAACGGAAAAGTCGATATTGATGTTGAATACAAGACAGTACGCCCACGCTTTCGTGAGCTGTTCGGAATGGAAAACCTTCCGTATCCATCCCATGTAACACTTTCTGCACAGACTGCCGATGGCACCATTCTCCCTATGCGGTCGCTTGTAAAAGAGTCTCCACTAAGCACAGGAACCTACACAGTCAACCGAGCCACTGTGCAGAATGGCTTTCAAGACGGGAGCGGAACCATGATTTTCAGAGGCTCTGGCAATGTTCGGCTTGTGTGGGATGCAGACAAAGACACGCTGGGAATAGACGCACCAGGAACAATCCTCACGCTTACTGCTTCCGATGATTATGCCCATACCACAGATACCACTACCTTTGACCTCAACACGACCAGGCCGGCTGCCATTCCCTTGATAGGGGACGATGCACAAGTATCACTCCCATGGGCGGCACGTTGGGCAAGCGAAGCATCGCCTTCTCTCAACATGCAGGACGGGTCAGATGTGAAGATTACTGCTGTGTCCAAATTGGGCACAGTAACAGAGGAGATTGACAATCAGATTATGCTTTCCGACGAGGGTGGCATCTCCGTTTGGCAGCCATCCCATTATGGCATTATCCAGCTGAAGGCATCGTTCTACAATCGTGCTACGCACGATAGCTCAACCTACAAGAGTAAGTTCATCCACTATTTGCAGACGCCTGTCAAGGCATCTCCGATTCCAGGGGAAAGGGCAGCAATTAATGTTGAATGGACAGCATCCGGCGACTGTACCTACTATCAGATTGTACGCCGAACAGTAGGTCGTGACGGCTCACGCGGTGCATGGAAGAATATGGTGGGAGTCGGCACAGATAGAAATGGTAAAGGCTCATACCCTGATATCCACCCCGACTACGGAACCACCTACGAATATGCAGCTTGCCCAAAGTATTACGATGTTGACGACAATGGCCAAGACCTTGGTTACATTACTACCGCTCCAGGGCTATGCGCCTCTGCCAGACTGCCGATAGGCATCAAGCTCGATGTGCAGACCGGCGACAGCATTCTTCTCTCATGGACGGATGTTCCTGATGCTTTCAGCTACGACGTCTATCGCGACAATGGTGACGGCAATTGGCTGAAGATGACCAATGTACCCTATACGGCAGGAACGACCTTCACCGATACCGATGTAGAACCAGCCAGGCGGTACTACTATAAGGTTACGGCACTTGACTGGGAAGGCAGACTTCTTGAGACGAGCGACTCTGTCACCTGCTACAGCCAACTGGATGCGCTCTCGCTCGGTGACTTCCAGCCTCGCTTCCCATGGAACGGACTGGTGGATGTATTCGTGACCTACAAGTCGGCACGAGATGCAGAAAGTGACGGCACACCGCATTTCCAGATGACAGCGATGAATGCCAAGGATACCATCACCGTCAAGACACTGACTCTTGCTGACGGAAACGTGCTTGACCCTAACGACTTTACCCTGCCTGACGATGGCATTGAACAGCATCTGCTGTGGAATGCAGGAGACGACATCGGTGAAGGCAGAAAGCTCGACAGCCTTGTCCTTGCCATCTCCTGCGTACGTGTTGCGCCTCATCCAAACACCGATACGGTCGCTGCCTTTACAGCCCAGCCGATTACCAGTCCTGCCATTGGAATGGATACCCGCACGGTTGCCGAGGTGGTACTTGGCCAACCGACACGCATCTATGCTGACCTGCGGTGGTTTGCCAATGCCACCCTGCTGGAACTATGGGCCAACGACAAGAAAGTGTTCACCACTACCGATGTGAGCAACAACTCTTTCGTCATCGGGAAGGAACAACTGAGCATTTGGGGAACCAACACGCTCAAGCTGAAAACTGACAATGGCGAGGAATGGAATGCCTCCATCAAATACCCCGACTTCTCGTTCACTGCCACACAAGGCAACAGGGATGGTGTGTTGATAGACTGGAACAGGCTCGATGGCGTACAGTCCTATTCGGTTCGCCGCCGTGCAGCCCAGACCGATGATGCATTTGAGGAAGTTGCCCTTGTTGGTGACAGCACCTGTTGGACGGATTCTTCTGCAGAGACTGTGGTAGGTGAGTTTGAATATACCGTCATGCCGTTGCTTGCTTCGGGCGAGGATGCCGGTCCGCAGCTTGCAGCTGTGATGGGCTATCGGGCAGAGGATATAGCACGAATCGTGATGGTAATATCTGCCCAATATGGCGGTTGTGTGGATTACGACAAGTTATATGCCCATTATGGCGAAACAGTCACTTTGACCGTTGTTCCTTATGCCGGCTACAGACTGGAGCAGCTGTGCGTGATGGATGGAGAAACAGAAGTGCCAACCGTCATGTCGGAAGACGGAAGCTGCTACACGTTCACGATGCCTGCAAACGATGTGATCGTATTCCAGAGCTTTGTGAGTACAGGAACTGGTGTGAAGACAGTGAAGGGCCAAGGAAAAGCACCTCGCAAGATTATACGTGACGGGCATGTGATCATCATTTGGAACGGCAGGGAATACACGACAACTGGTGTGAAACTGAAATAGACCTGCTCGGGAATGATTCTTAAATAGGCTGTGCCTTGATTGGCACAGCCTATTTAAGAATATGGCCCGTTCGCCCGACCCTAAGAGACAATGAGCATCAGCCTGCGAACATTCGCCTGTTTGTTTTGTCGTCTTAAATCTTCAATCCTTCGAGCAGTTCCTCGCTGAAGTACCTGATCCAAGCCTCATACACATCTTGTGCTGACTGCATCGTACCGACGAGGAAACCAGGAGCTTGTTTGAACTCAGAGAGGCCTCGATAATAATACAACTTATGCTCATTGTCAATGACAAAAGGCATGATGCTGTTACGCAGACATTCACGGAAGAGGACAAGGCGTCCCACACGCCCGTTTCCATCCTGAAAAGGATGAATACTTTCAAATCGCCAATGATATTCAGCAAGTGTCAGGATAGTCACATCCGTTTGACTTGAATACCATTTCCGTAATTCGCACATCTCTTTCTCCACATCAGCAGGACGACACGTATCATGTCCGCCAACCTCATTGGCAAGTTTCTTCCAGTCGCCCACATTGAAGTAAGCCTTTTGTGCGTCAGCAGTACCGGTTTTCAGGATTCGATGGAAATCTTTTATCAAATCCTCTGTAAGAGGTTCATTGATGGTACGCAGCAGATGATCAAAGGCAACGAAATGGTTTGTTGTCTCGATGATGTCATCCACAGGTACCGCCTCCTGGTCTTTGAATCCTATAGTGCGGGTTTCAAAGATATAGCGTGTCTGGTCTTCGGTAAGTTTGCTTCCCTCTATACGGTTGGAATTATAGGCAAGTTGCACTTGGGTTTTATGATATAACCCACCTTTACGATGTGCCTGCCATTCATCCACGAGAAATTGTGTCAGTTTGTTCGTCATCTGTCATTTCGTTTTTATCAATCCTCTCTCACACATTTCGGTTCCTCCTTGGCTGGGACAGGAAGTGCTCTTTATTTTCCCATCCGAACCAATCTATATGCTATTGCAAAGATAAAGAATATCCGTGTGAAAGAAGAATAGAATCCGAAGAATCATGCTGCAACAACAGCGTTTTGCACCTGTTCTACAACAACCTGCACTAATTAAAGGTGGCACAATCATAAATCTGTCATCCCAAAAGTGCGCAAGTTGACTATTTTAACCGTAACTTTGTAGCCGCGACGATAGGGAGACTGTTGCCAGACCGAGCTTGGGCTTCTCTCGCGCGCGTATATATATATAATGTATAGCAAAACTATAAGAAAGGACAACATGAAGACAAGACGTATTCTGCTCGTGCTGCTGGCCATAGCCAGCGGAGCATTCTGCACCCAGGGGGTGAGCGCACAGACAACCGCCAAGACTGCAACTGCCAAGCAGGTGAAGGCAGCCAAGGAGGCAACTGCAAACATCATCCAGCTGAGTGATACACTCTCTGGCTCCAACATCTTCCGCCAGATAGTGGCCAAGTACAAGGGCCAGCCCGTGCTCGTGGATTTCTGGGCCACCTGGTGCGGCCCCTGCCGCATGGCCATGAAGACCATACAGCCTCTGAAGGATGAGCTGTGGGGCAAGTGCGCTTTCGTATATGTGACCAGCCCCACATCGCCTCAGGCTACATGGAGCAAGATGGTGCCCGACATCCACGGTGACCATTTCTATGTGAGCGAGAAGCAGTGGACCACCCTCATGAAGCAGTTCCAGGTACAGGGCATTCCTGCCTACATCGTGGTTGACAGCAAGGGCAAGGTGCAGCAGAAGCACATCGGTTTCCCTGGAGAAGACGTGTTGCGCGAGGAGCTGAACAAGGCCAAGGGCAAGTAAGCCGCCTCCTGCGCCAGCCATCAGGCGCCATACCGAAGCCCGCCGCCAGAGTCTCATCAGGCTCCGGTGGCGGGCTTCGCTATACCCGTCAGCCGTCTGCCACCTCCAAGCTGTCCGTTTTTGGCAGAAGTGCAAAAGGGTTTTAACGCTTCTGCCACCTCATGCGGACATCCTGTCCACTTCTGTCCGCCCCATGCCATTGGCACGATGGTTGCTACATATAAGGGTGAAAGCTGAAATCCAAAAGCAAGGCAACAAGCTGAGGATGAAGTTCAAACAAGATAATAAATTAAAAATATAATTGGAGGTAAAAACTATGTTGTATGTACGTAGAAACAATGGTTCTGATTGGTTGACAAACTGGTTCAACGATGGTTTTCTGGATGGTGAGTTGATGAGACCCGCTGTGGCTACGGCTCCTGCAGTCAACGTAAAGGAAGATGTCAAAGCCTACACAATGGAGATTGCTTCACCGGGCTTGAAGAAAGAGTACGTGAGAGTGCACGTAGATGAAGAGAACGTGCTGCACATCGCTCTGGAGAACAAGATGGAGCACAAGGGCGAAGACAAGCATGAGCACTATCTGCGCCGTGAGTTCTCCTACAGCAACTTTGAGCAGGCTTTCACTCTGCCCGAGGATGTGGATAAGGAGAAGATCTCTGCCAAGGTGGCCGATGGTGTGCTCACAGTAGAGTTGCCTAAGTTGGCTCCCAAGGAAGAGGCCAAGACTCAGCGTCAGATTGAAGTCTTCTGATTCAGGACATAGCGCCAGCCCATTGGGCTGTCACGCAATAGCTTGATAAGTCAAGAGGCGAGTGGCAAGCATCGCAAGATGCAGCCACCCGCCTTTTTTGTGTCTGTACGTTTGCCTTGTTTTGTGGATTGTATCCATACTGTTAGCAGTGAGCAAACTTCACCAAGTTGGTAAACAGACATAAATTCTGCCGTGTTCATGCGAGATTGTGATGTATTATAATTATCTTTGTACTTAAATTCGCATCTGAATATGGCAAATAAAGAATTGAACAGGCCAAAAGTTGTTCTTGCAGAAAAGAAGAAAACGAACAAATGGCTTGGTGAACAACTGGGAAAGGACAAAACCGCCATATCTAAATGGTGCACAAATACTTGCCAGCAGGATTTGAGTAATCATGAAGATTGCCAAGCTGCTTGAAGTAGAAGTAACTGACCTTCTCAGGGAAGATAATATAGACTGATAAAATGGCAACAGACAATAAAGACAACAAGCTCTCAATAGGGAGTGGTGATTATGCAGAGATACTGCGACACGCTGTCGCAGTAATTGAACATGCACGAACGGAGATAGCCCAACATGTCAATGGCTATGTCTCTACTGCCTATTGGGAGATTGGTCAAATGCTTCATGAACGCAAGATAGAAAGCGGATATGGCGACCGTGTGGTCAGACGGTTGTCAACGGATTTAAAAGAGCGTTATCCGAAGATGGGCGTTTCGCCACGAAACATGTGGGATATGAAGAAATTCTACGAACGCTTTTGACACTCAGATATAAAAGTGCGACAAGCTGTCGCACTTTTGCCTTGGGGGCATATATTGCGTCTTCTTCAGAGAGTTGGTGATGATGATGCAGCAATGCTTTTCTATGCAAAGGAGACACGCTCTAAAGGTTGGAATCGCGACTTGTTGCTCAATGCCATTAAACTCAAAATGTATGAGACACAGGCATTGGCACGAGTAGATAACAATTTCGACCGAACTCTTCCTGCCGAACAAGCGCAGTATGCCAACGAAGTGTTTAACAGCAGCTATAATCTCGGTTTCTTAGGTGTCACAAGTCCCATTTTGGAGCTTGAACTTGAAGACCGCTTGGTAAAAGCCATCACACGTTTCCTTATGGAACTTGGTAATGGTTTCACGTTCATAGGCAACCAGCATGTATTGGAATACAATGGTAAAGAAAGTAAGGTAGATATGCTGTTTTTCCATCGTGGACTGCGTTGTCTTGTTGCTGTTGACTTGAAAATCGGTGCTTTCAAACCAGAGTATGCAGGAAAGATGAACTATTATCTGTCTCTGCTTGACCGCCTTGAACGTGGTGCAGACGAGAACCGTTCCATAGGAATCATACTTTGTGCGGAGAAAGACCGTGTAGAGGTGGAACTCGCACTTGAAGATATGGGAAAACCTATCGGAGTGGCTGATTATCAGTTGATAGTACCGAAAGAAAAATTACAGAAAGTCCTTGCTGACGAGATTAAGGCGTTTAGTGAGGAAAAAGAAAACAAAGAAATATTATAATGGACATTCAAAGAATAAATCTGCATACATCCGCATTCAATGATATAACGCATTACATTGAGAGTGATAATGGCAAAGATAAGGTTGAAGTATGGTTTGCACGCGAGCTTCAGTCGGTTCTTGGCTATGCACGTTGGGAGAATTTTACTGTAGCTATAGGCAGAGCAGTAGAATCATGTAAATCACAGAATATCAATGTGGATGATCATTTTCGTGAGGTCACGAAAATGATAAGCTTGGCAAAAGGTGCTAAGCGTGAAGTCAAGGACTATATGCTTACTCGCTTTGCCTGTTATCTCATAGCCCAGAATGGTGATCCCAAGAAAGAAGAAATAGCATTTGCACAAGGTTATTTTGCATTGCAGACAAGGCGGGCTGAACTTATAGCTGAGCATTTGCAGCAAGTGTCACGTCTGGAAACACGCGATCGGCTGCGCACTTCAGAAAAACAATTGTCTCGCAATATTTATGAGCGTGGTGTTGATGACCGTGGATTTGGTCGTATACGTTCAAAAGGTGACACGGCTTTGTTTGGCGGACATACCACCGAAGACATGAAACTTCGCCTCGGCATCAAGTCAACACGCCCATTGGCAGATTTCTTACCCACACTGACCATCGCTGCCAAGAATCTCGCAACCGAAATGACAAATTACAATGTGGAGCAGAAAGACCTTTATGGTGAACAGAGCATTACTGCCGAACACGTTCAGAACAATGTTAGCGTAAGGCAGATGCTGGGGCAACGAGGCATAAAACCCGAAAACCTTCCTCCTGCTGAGGACATCAAGAAAGTGGAACGCAGAGTGGCAAGCAACGAGAAAAAAAATAGAAAAGACTTCAAGTAAACTGCCAAAGAAGGTTGAATAGTATAGAATACTTGCTGACGAGATTAAGGCGTTTGGTGAGGAAAAAGAAAACAACAAAGAATAACCCACAGCAGCAAAAGTCGTGCAGAAAATGTGGGCGTTTTCACAAAAGTCGTCCATATAATGTGAAAGGATAGCAGAAAGTCGTCCATAAAAGTGCAGGCTGCGTACGAAAAGGAAGCTGGCTTACCGGGCTGTTTCAGTTGGGTGGTACTGCTGTATCAGCCAAGTGATACTACAGTTTTTCCCTGTTGGTACTGCAGTATCACTTATATGGCACAAGCAGTGGTACTGGCTTCTGCTGATTATCAAGCAGTTTGACCAAATCAAGGCAGTCTGCTCCGTTGGATGGAGAGGAATGGAATGGGGATGCTCACAGCGAAGTCGGACTTTTGCCGAAAAGGACTTTCCTTGCGGACGAAAAGGAGAGGCGGGAAGCTCTTGAATTCCTTACACTTTGTCTCTTAAAATCACGCTGAATTTACTGTATAGCTAAAAACGAGCTATTTACTGGCATTGCGTCTCAACAGAGATAATGATTTGGCAACGATTCCATTTTCTGCAATCTTCACGTACTTGCTGTCAAGCAACTCTTTTCCGGTTGCAAAAAATGCAACTATAACACGAAACAGCAAGGACTTTTAGCAACTTTTTACGGTTATTTTTCGGTGATTATATAATGTGGTATAATCATAATCGCAGAAAAAGATGTACTTTTGTAAGCAAGAATAATATAAAAACAAGACCCGATAGCTTGACGAATCAGAGGCTACCGGGAATCAACACTACAAAGATAGCGCATTTTCTTGTTACAACCAAGCAAACGAACGATTTTTATGGAATATTTAGAATTTGAACGAATCTTGTCTGCCAAACGAATGCAGAGATATAAGGATGCTGCGAATGGCGACACTCGCAAGGCTATGGCTTTGTATCGCTACAACTTACGCTTATCGCAGGAGATGTTCACGATAGTCAGCTGCTTTGAGGTGGCTTTGCGTAATGCAGGCGGAGGATTTGGCTGTGTGGCACTTTTTGGCTAACTTTGTGGAAGTAACCATACATGCAAATTAACCAACAGATGATGAAAATGAAGATGCTGATGACTGCTGTCCTGATGATGACAGCAGCAGCGGCCTGTGCGGGCGACAATGTGCTCCCCTCATGGGCATTGGGCGGATTTGTGCGCCCACAGGGGGTGAACCCGCTGGTGAGCCCCATAGCCGACAGCCGTTTCTTGTGTCCCATGACAGGCGAAAGCGTGAAATGGGAGTGTGCCGACACCTTCAATCCCGCCGCTGTGGTGCGTGACGGGCAGGTGTGTGTGCTCTATCGCGCTGAGGACAATCCCAATGCACGACTGGGCCACCGCACCTCGCGCATCGGTCTGGTGACCTCAAAGGACGGACTGAGGGTGGATGGCCGCGCGGAAGAGCCGGTGATGTTTCCCGACACAAGCCTCATCTCGCGACACTTCGAGTGGGAGGGCGGCACCGAGGACCCTCGCGTGGTGGAAGCCGAAGTGGATGGCCGGCCGCTCTATGTGATGACCTACACGGCATGGAACCGTTACAAGTTCCGCCTGAGCATAGCCACCAGCCGCGACCTACGACACTGGACGCACCACGGACCGGCTTTCCGCCTGCCGCTCAACGGACTCTTCTCCGACCTCGCATGCAAATCGGGCTCCATAGTGACCGAGGTGCGCGACGGCAGGCTGCAGGCTGCCAAGGTGAAGATAAACGGCGAAGAGAAGTATCTGATGTACTGGGGCGAAGAATGGGTGTGTGCTGCCACATCGGACGACCTCATCAACTGGACGGTCATCACAGAGCCTGACGGCACACTCAAGTATCTGGCACGCCCACGCAAAGGGTATTTCGACAGCCGGCTGACCGAGTGCGGACCGCCAGCCGTGAAGACTGCCGACGGCATCATACTGCTCTACAACGGCAAGAACAGGGGCGGAAAGGACGGCGACGAGAACTATCCATCGGGCACTTATGCCGCCGGGCAGATGCTCTTCAGCAACGACAATCCCCTGCAACTGCTCACCCGACTGGACAAGCCATTCTTCCGTCCCATGGCAGACTTCGAGAAGAGCGGACAATACAAGGACGGTACGGTGTTTGTAGAGGGGCTGGTGTATCACCAGTCACGCTGGCTGCTCTATTACGGTTGCGCCGACTCCTTTGTGGGTGTAGCGGTGTGCGACCCCTCCTCCACTCCGCACGAAGGCGACCCCATCAATCTCAAGCCCGCCCGTTGACCTCTCTTTGGCCTCAAGCCCAAAAGCCAAAGAGGCACAAGACAACATACCAGATACCCCGCCCATCGACTCTCACACAGGAGCGATGAGCGGGGTGTCTGGCATTCTGCTCCATCAGCCAAACGCCATGCCACCTATCTTCCTCTCCAGGAAAACGTGCAAGTGGCCGGCGTAATAGATGGGGATATTATATAATGTAAAGGGGTCGCCGCCCGAGCGCGCTATGGTGTCGGATGTCATAGGGCCGCTCCAAAGGCGAAGGGCAACCTTCTCCTTGGACTCCTCCATGAACTGATGCAGGGAACGCAAGCGGGTGTTGACACCTGTCTTCACCTCTATCGGTATCAGATGAGCCCTGAACCTGATGAGGAAATCCACCTCTGCCTGAGAGTTCTTGGCATCGCGTACCCAGAACATACGCTTCTCACCGAAGGCCAACGAGGCACCCAGGAGTTCCTGCCCTACCACATGCTCGGCTATGTCACCATTCCACAACTCGTCGGCATCATTGCTGAAGAGCAGTTCCTCCTGCATCCCCACCACATAATTGACCATGCCAGTGTCGAGCCACAGCAGTTTGGGACTCTTGCGCAAGTCAGGCAGGATGGGAAAGGAGGCTGTCACCTGAGGATAGACAAGCTCGAGCAACAGAGTCTTCTCCAGCGTGCGGAAAGCATTGCCCGCATCTGCCGCCTTGAAGTCAGAGTTGGTGAACTTGGCAAACTGTATTCTGTGGCCGGCAAAAGCCCACCCATAGTTGAGGATATAACGTATGGCATCCTGCTCCTTGGGCTTGCTTGCATACTTCTCCACATCGTCCCTGTAGCCCGAAAGCAGCGAATTGAACACATCGCCAATCCTCACATAATCGCCGTACTGGGCAAAGCAGGAGACCACTTCGGGCAGGCCACCCACTATCATATACTTCTTGAAAAGGCCCAACGTGTATGTGTGCAAGGAAGCGGGCACGCTGAAGTCCTCCACCTGCCGCGCCAATTCGTCCATGCCCAAAGCCATCAGAAACTCTACAAACGTGCAGGGGTGCAGGGCCATATACTCCACCCGTCCCACGGGGAAAGAGATATGCCTGCCCATCAGACTCTCGAGCAGAGAACCTGCTGCAATGACATACAGGTCGGGGCGCTTCTCATAGAAGTAGCGCAGAGACTGCACAGCCTTGGGCTCGCACTGTATCTCGTCGATGAATATCAGCGTGCGCCTGGTGCTGTCCTGCGGGACGTTTGCCTTGAAGAAGATGGCTGCCAGCAGGTCCTCAAACGAGTTTTCGGACGAGAAGAGTTCGGCATTCTCCTTTTCCTCAAGGTTGAGACTGATGAAGGTGTCAAATTCCTGGGCGAAGAGGCGCACCAGAGTGGTCTTGCCAACCTGTCTGGCTCCCCGCAGAACCAAGGGTTTCCGCCCTTCCTTGGCCGCCCACTGGCGCAAGTACTTGATAGAAGTTCGGCTAAACATACGCAAGCGATTTGTTTTCAAGCACAAAGATACAACGTTTTGTCCATTTCCAAACCATTTTCTGGCCAAATCTTAATCAAATCCAAACCATATTCACCTCGTTTTCCAACCAAATCCAAACCATATCCTGACAAAATCCTGAGCAAAACCAAACCAAATGCGAAGGGAAACGTGGTCATTTCCAAACCAAGAGGCGGGATTGCGGGGCAGGAGCGTCAAGCGGCCTCAGGGAAAAAGGGAAGGAAAAAGGGCGTGCCGAACAAGCAGCACGCCCTTTCCCTTGTGTTACCTCAGTTCGGGATAACAAAACGTCTTCTTCACTAAATGCAGTGTGAATATTCCTCTTCCCCACGCCTTTAGGAATGAGTTACAACAGAGGAATGAAATGAGTTGTTTTGCCCTTAGAATAGTGACAGTTGTTTGGTGTCTTCGATGCAGTATCCCTGCAATGCCTTTGGCTTGTTGCCAAAGAAACAATATGCTCCCAAAGCAGAAATAAGGTTCATAATGAAATTGCTTACAGACCTATGGCGTGAGTGTACAATCTGTGCCGTATTCTTCAGCATGTCGTTGATGGTTTCTATGATGTATCTCTTGCGCAACATCATTCTGTCATAGAACGGTATCAGCTTGTTTTTTATGTTTACGCGCAATCCTGTCACCAGCTGTATTCCATCCTCAAAGAGAAAGTCAAACAGCCTCTGAGATATGTAGCCCTTGTCTGCGAACAGCTTGCCGTACAGTCGTTTAGTAAGAACCTTGAATACTTTCAGTTCCTTGTCGCTGACATTTGCGCCTGTAAGAACAAAGGCTATAATCTCGCCTCTGTCATTACATGCATGATGTAGTTTGAAGCCGTGACACCAGCCCATTGTCCCTTTCCCATCAGTGTCGATTCCCTTGAATACTTTATCCAAAATCGTCGTACATTTGCACAGTTCAATATCATTGAATAAATTTATCTTCAAATATCAGGTATCACAAGCATGGAATAAAGCAAAGAATCATAAGGTAAAAACCGTTAATGACGTTCGGTCCCCTTCTGTTATGTTGCGAGGTTTGCCGAACTGTTGTTCAAGATCCTCACCGAGTTCGTTTATGTTCATGCCTTTCGGTAATTTAACTGTCTAATTCTGTCGTTGAGCGTTGACAACTTGCTTATCAGTTCCTCAAAAGAAGGCACCTGTCCAAAAATCATGTGCTCACACATGAACTTGTAGTCGTCTTGCCATAGTCTTGCTATATCTTCGTTGGGCACGATACATAATGTGGCAGGATATAGCTCATCATAGTTGAAGCCCTTAAGTCCGATGAACTTTCTGCGATGTTCAAGTACCGCCTTATACAGGGCTTCGTTGTGGATTGCACGGTCAGCAATTTTGTTTTCAGAATCCATCATCATTGCCAAATCATATATATGGCGAGACATACGCTCCACTCTGACCTCGTTCTTCCTGAACTCTTCATGCAGCAGGAAAACCTTTTCAAGGAAAGTACGCTCGGGAATGACAGCATTCACCTCGAATGGCTCTTCTGCAAATGGTGCTTTGCTGAAATGTGCGTCAATAGCAGCGTTTATAGTTTTTTTCTCAATCGGCTCCATCATTGACCTGCCGCTGATTTCTATCTTTACCGTATTCTTTATATATGGTGATACTTCATACAAACTATGATAAGTTATAGTTATTACCTCTGGGTCAGTTGTCGTAATTGGTGTGATTACAACATCCACAGAAAAAGCATCTGTTCGTACATCCAAATCCACTAAAGCATTCTTCACATCGTACTGCATCTTCTCTCTTACAAAAGAACAGGCTGCGCGACGTAGTCTGTCACTGATTTGAGTCTTCGACAATTCACCGCTAAAGCCAAGAAATTCTCTGCTAAGTGCAATATCCACGTCTTCCGAGAATCTGGCTATCAAGTTCCAGCATTTGCTGAGACTTGTACCTCCCTTGAAAGCAATATGCTCTGCATACGGCAAAGTATGCAGGGCTTTCAACACTTGCGTTACCCACCAGTCCTTCTCAATGCTTGACGGCGGCAATCCTGTCTGCAATGCCACGGTATTGATAGCTTCACGTTGTCTATCTTCTGGTATGTCTATGAATTTCATCGTGCAATTAGTATTTTGCGCACCCATGCAGGGGCAAGTTTTATATCATGGTTGAAATCGTTTTCGTTTACATTCTTTGCGTGCTCGACAAGCACGTTGCGTTCCTCGTCGGTTATTTTGTTCTCGCCTATGGCGCGCATGGCTGTTACAACAAGCATCATCAGCTCTGATTTATAGGCAAAGTTCTTGCCCGAAGAAGAATGCTTGAACAGGATGCCGCGCCCGTTTCCTATCTTTATCCTACGTGGTGCGCCGTTGGTCAGGAACACGACATTCATGGGCATCT
>SAMEA104315436__coassemble_824_pt1 | contig 39469 bp, 40 predicted proteins | sample SAMEA104315436__metabat2_low_PE_029 | metagenome-assembled genome bin SAMEA104315436 (sample SAMEA104315436) | gut metagenome | biome: Monkey gut; feature: monkey-associated habitat; material: faeces | place: China | collected 2013 | reverse complement strand
TATGTATATTTATAAACAAGCAAGTTGATATTTATTCACTTGCGAAACTTCAGTACATAAAAACAAAAGATAATGAAAATCAAATATGCGACAATCAGCAAGACTGGTCGGCGAAGCAATAATGAAGATTGCTTTAACGTCCTGAAAATGCCAGAGCACAATCGCTTCATGGGCATAGTATGTGACGGCATGGGAGGTCATTCTTTTGGCGAGGTGGCAAGTGAGGCTGTCTGCAATGCTATTTCAAAATACTGGCAGGATAATACAGACACTCCAGACAGTGACCAAAAAGTTGTTATAGCTTGCAAAAAGGCTTGTAATGCCATCAACCAGAAATCCTACGACCTCAGCCATGCAGAGATGGGTACTACGATGGTCATGGCCAGCATTGAAGGTGACAAGGCGACAATAGCCCATGTGGGCGACAGCCGTTGCTACCTGCAAAGGCAAGGTGAGGGATTACTTTACCAGACCGAAGATCATTTGCGTATTGATTTCGGATGGGAAGTGGTGGCACGCTGTTTCTTCAGCTACCGTCCAGAAGTCGCTGTTCCCGACGTTAGGCAGTTCACCATTCAGAAAGGAGACAGGATATTACTCTGTTCTGATGGCTTGTACAAGAGCATGGCACCAGACATCCTGCAAGCAAGGATGTTGGACGACAAGCCTTTGGAAGATATACTCGATGTATTTGATTTTCTCTGTCAAAAACAAGGTGAAGACAACTATACGGCAATATTGATTGAAATAGAATAAAAAAGGAATAAGATGAGAAAGATACTATTAGGAATTGATTTGGCTATTTGTTCATTGTGGACTATAGCCGCATTGGGAAGCAGAATAGCATGGGTCGGCACTCCTGCAACATGGATTGTAATGTTACTTATTATGTCACGTCTGCTGCTCTCGTTCACGCTTTACCATAGGGAAAGGAAGTCATGGGTTTCTGGACTGCTGTTTGTGGGATTTACCGCTTTTGCTGTCAGTGTGGGACTTGACATAAAACTTAGTGAGCTCGCCTCAAAAGTATTTCCGTTGTTGAGTCTTGACTTTAACCGATGGTGGTATGTAGGGCTTACTTTGGCTGTGGCTACATGGTTGTGGGTAGTTCCTTTGATGGTCTTTCTCGTCAATATCTTCCGTAAGGGTTGTCTGACAGACACCTTGACATGGAAAGACGCATTTGGCAAACTGCTCTGGACGGATAAAACCGCAAGGACGTTCTGTTCCCTACTGTTGATAACAATAGGCACATTGTATGCTGGTCTCTCTATGAATGCGAGGCTATGTCTGTTCGCCTGTGTCGTGGCTCCGACACTGAGTTTCCATCTGCTTAAAAGATATTATGGATTGGAGAAAGGAAAAGTGTGGGTGTTGGTTATATCCATGCTGATATTCTTCTTCGCCCAAACCCATGCCGGACTGTTGCGAATGTCCATGTTGGGCATCAGTTTTAGCATGGTGATCTATGTATGTAGTTCCTTCTACCAGGACAAGAAAAAATTGTTACTGTCTGTTATGTCAGCCATCTATGTGGGCATATTGTTGCCAAGTTTGGCCATAGGCAACAACCAATATACCTGCTTCAATGTAGGAAGAACCGGATATTATTCCCTTGACACCTATCCAGGCATATTCAGCATAGAGGACAAGAAAACAGGGAAGATAGGACTGCGTAGCAGATACGCTCTGTTGGTGAAACCAGAGTATGAGTCTATCGTCTATCATACGCCAAGACATTGGTTTGGCAAGTTGGAACTTCGTAAGAACGGATATTACACCCTCTATGACATCTGTAATAACGAGTATCGTAAAGACAATCATATCAGCCATCAACTGCAGGACAGTATCTGTCAAATAGTGGAAGAACACCTCTCGGAGTACGGCTATAAATTTGATGAGAGACTGGAAGTAAGACTGATGGAAGCAAAGAACAGCCAGGTATGCACCCATATCAAGGCATTGAAAAACGGATCTGTCATTTACGATTATGATGACAAGGAAGCGTTTATACCAACAGATTCCATCTCATATACTCCAGAAACAATAGTTTGTGACTCCTTGGTCATATTAGAATGGTGCCAGCTAAAATCACTTAGCTATACACACGATGCGACCACAAATGATTCTGCAGTCTATAACATTCATGTGACGCTTGCGAGAGAAAACATGCCCAAGCCAAAGGAGGCAGAAACGCTTGTGCAAAAAATCTCATGTTTTCTGAAGAAAGCTGATATAATATCAACCACTCTTCCACCCTCTTATAATGAACGATAAAAATGAAAAGACTATGAACGAGAAATATGAAAAGAAGATACAAGCTGATGTGGACGCTATCTTCACATTGATGGCTCAACGAGTGGACGAGAAGCAAATGAACTTGCTGCATGAAGCATACGACTTTGCAGCTTATGCCCACAAAGACCAACTGCGCAAGTCTGGCGAACCCTATATCAGTCACCCTGTTGCCGTTGCACGCATTGTGGCAGAAGAGCTGGAGCTGGGAGCAAACCCTGTCATGGCGGCTTTCCAACATGATGTTGTGGAGGATTGTCCGTACAGTATAGATGAGATCCGTGAACGTTTCGGGGATGATGTGGCATTTCTTGTCGGTGTCGTGACGAAGCAGAAGAAAGCCCAGTATGACCAGTCGAAGCAGGTGGATAACTTCCGCCAAATGCTATCGTCTGTACAGTTTGATGTTCGTGCTATACTTGTGAAATTGGCAGACCGACTTCATAATATGCGCACGCTCAGCAGCATGCGCCCTGACAAGCAGATGAAGATTGCCTCGGAGACAGATTATTTCTATGCCCCTCTTGCCAATCGCCTTGGTTTGTATAACGTAAAGACGGAACTTGAAAACCTGTCGTTCCGCTATCGCTGTCCACGTGAGTATGAACAAATAGAGAAGCAGTTGGCTGAACTTCAGCTGTCGGAGAAGCCAGATGTGGATGTCTTTATCGCCAAGACTAAGGAGATACTTAAAGCTAACGGCATTGACGCACGCATCGAGCTCCGTATGCGCTCACCTTACAGCATATGGCGCAAAATGCAGTCCAAATGTTGTGATTTCGAACATATAGACAGCAAGCATTACCTGCGTATCATCTACAAGGCTGACGGCTTGCAGGAGGAGAAGATGCAGAGCTTGCATATCTATGCCGTGTTGTCCGACTGTTTCAAGGAGCGCCCTTGTTCTGTGGTCAATTATATCAACGCTCCGAAGGAGAACGGCTACCAAAGTTTCCATGTGAAGTTTCTCAATCCAAAGGGGCAATGGGAGGAAGTGCATATCTCGTCTGAACGTATGATACGCAACAACCGCCTTGGCTGTACTGCTGAACGCACGGAGGAAAACCTGAAGGCATGGTTGGAAAAGTTCAGAGCTGTGCTCAAGGATATAGCCTACCACACCAACGAGATGGACTATATGGATGGTGTGACGGCATCGTTCTACCATGATAACATTATGGCTTTCACACCCAAGGGCAAATGTATCGTACTGCCCAAGTATGCCACTGCACTCGATTTTGCCTTCGAAATTCATACCGAAGTAGGACTTCATGCCGTGTATGCACGTATCAACGGCAAACTGTCCTCTGTGAAGACGGTGCTCCATCGGGGCGATTGTGTAGAGATAGGTACTGCAGAGGATACAGTACCAGAAGCAGACTGGCAGAACCATGTGCTTACCTATAAGGCAAAGCGTAGTTTGGGCAGTTTCTTCACCGACCGTCCAAAGATGGAGTATAAGCGTTGTACCTGCTGCCATCCGTTGCCGGGAGACGAAGTCATCGGTTTCAAGAATACTGAAGGACAAATCACACTCCATAAGCGCAACTGCCTCACTGCTATTCGTCAGGCATCCAAGCAGGGCGATACCATTGTATCTGTGGATTTCAAGGAGAATGAACAGTTCCTGTTCCCCGTCCGTATCTGCATCCGTGGCATCGACCGCCATCATCTGCTCAGCGATGTGGTTGCTTGCATTACAGAGCAACAGAACCTCTCTATTTCGAAACTCCATACAGTAACCCAAGACCGCATTGTGGAAACCACGGCGGATTTTGAGGTACATTCTTCCAACGAACTAAAGCAAGCCATTGAAAATATCCGTAGGATAAAGAATGTGGATGAGGTGGCAAGAATAGATATTGAATAACAAAAATGAACAATATGAAAACTACTACAATATTCAACATGACGGTATTGTTTCTGATTGTCCTTTCCGTAGTTTCCTGTAAGGGAAACAAAGGCGGATTGGATAATAAGGAATCCGATACGGTGATGGTTGCTAAAGACAGCATTCCATTTGTCTTGAAACATCTGGATGTTGACAAGAAAAAAGTGATGGCATACGTTACTTGTTCAGAACATACGGTTGACTCCTTGCTATCCATCGCTGATACAGCGTATAGCAAAACAGGCAGCTACAGTTTGAAAGACTTGGGCATGGACAATGAAGAGTATAACAAGTGGATTACAAAAGACTACAAAGACACCATTTCTATCGTTATTGCCCTGTTCGATTCATACGCAAGTATGGTCAATTCGGGTATGGATGAAGCAAACGCATCCTTTGTCTGGCATGAGGTAGCACGATTGCAGATGAAGCACTTCTATGAAAAAACAGGTAGCGAATGGCAAGAACCTGACAGTTACGAAAAACTATTTCAGGTGATTGATGGAGTCATGGGAACATACGGCTGTGGCACCCAAGCAGATATGAATATGGTAGCTTGGCGTTCTGTCATGCCTGTTGACTATCGGCTGATAGAAGCATACAAGCAACTGGCGGATCTGTGTAATGACAAAGAGACAATGAAACTTATACACGATGACTATATGTACACGCTAACCACCTATCGGGCACATCGTGCAAGCATTGACGAATGGTACTCTGATCTACCTCGTGAGCAAGGTACACTGTTTGAATGGTTGCTAAGAAGTAAACTCGAAAATATCAATCTGCTCATCAAGAACTACAAGAGAGAAAAGATAGACAACAATGCTGTCAAGAAGAACTTGCAGGAACATCTGTGTCTTACAAATAAAAGACAGGTAAAACTGACCAAAGATTTTCTTGATAGAGAAAGAGATGATTTTCGATAACTTAATATGTTTGTGATATGGAGAAAATTGTTACAATGCAACAAGATGAATTGCTGTGTAAGAAGTATAGCAACATCGGAGTACTACATCTGCCCAAGTGTCTTCGAATAGAGATGCAATATAAGAGTCCGTTTGCAACGTATGAGCAACGTCCGTATGTTTGTGCGGCTCCAACGAAATGTTTCAAAGTGCAAATTTCAGAGATTGATAATCAGTCTGATTTCATAACACTCAAAGACGGCGTTCTCTACTCCAAAGACATGAGTCGACTGATATTCTGTTGGCATGAGAAGGAATATTTTTCCGTTCCACAAAGCGTCAAAGTCATTGAATCGTATGCCTTCTGTTTGCAGAAACGACTTCGAAATATAGAGTTGCATAACGACATAAATTCAATAGGCAATGCCGCATTTATGGGCTGCGAAGCATTAGAACATATTATCATTCCACGCTCAGTGATGGAGATAAAAAGCGACACATTTGACGGATGCATATCATTGAAAAGTGTGGAGTTGCATGATGAAATCACACAAATAGGAAGAGATGCGTTTCGACACTGTGATGCCTTGCAGAAGATTGTACTGCCACGAAACCTAAAATATTTGAATAGCTTTGAATGTTGTTATTCCCTGCATGAGATTGACATTCCTTCATCGGTTAAAGAGATAGATGGTTTTATGTTCTGCGATAATCTGCGAAAGGTCATACTGCATAGTGGAGTACGAAAGATAAGAGATTATGCTTTCCGATTCTGCAAAAGACTTGCAACCATTAACTTTCCTGAAGGACTGGAAACAATAGGTGCTCGTGCATTCTATCCGTCCCGTATGGTAAAGGTGGTATTTCCAAACTCTTTGAAGAAGATAGGAACAGAAGCTTTTTATTATAACGAGAGACTCTTATATATAGAATTTCTATCAAATGTGTCTGTAGAGGATTGTGCTTTTGCTTGTTGCCCCATCATTCGAATAAAGAAGCCCGATGATATGGTATTTGGAGATAAAGTGTTTGAGCAAGACACCTCGTATGATAAGTTTGCTTTCTGGGATTGAAATGCAATGGCACCATGTCAAACCAATGGAGTGATAGATTAGAGGTTACTTTTCTCTCCATATTATCATAAACGAGATAAAAGGAAAGACCATGTTAGTGATACATCCGACAGATAAAACGACCGAAATGCTCTCAATCCTTTATGAAGGGTTGGGAGCACGGTTGATTGAAGCGGATTGCTCCAACAAAGAGATGGGACATATGCTTCACCACACGTCTCCAAGCGAGCGTATCATGCTGCTTGGTCATGGTTCAGACAAAGGCTTGTTCTTTCGCAAGAGCGATGAGGAAGAAGACTTTGACGGTATAATTGTAGGCCATCCGCAAGCCTATTATCTTCGCAAACATTGTGGAGGCATCATCGGTATATGGTGTCATGCCATGGAATTTGCCAAGAAGGAAGGGCTGCATGGTTTGTTCTCTGGTATGATCATATCTGAGATGAGTGAAGCAGAAGAGTATGGTGTGGTTACTGATAAGGATAGCATGGACAAGACAAACCGTCTCATGTTTACACAACTAAGAAGGCTTCTGGACAATGGTACACCTCTACATGAGATACCAGAACGTTTGAAGGCATTGGACACCACGCAAAGTGAGTTGTCACGGTTCAACTATGAGAGGTTTTATTATGTGTAACCAAAATGAGGACTATGAATACAAAAAACATTATGCTGGCTATATGGAATCAGTTGACGAGAAAGGGCGCATGGCGAAACATTTTCGTCACGCACGATGCTTTTGGCATATTCAGTCAATATAGCCACATCTCCCGAAGAAGTGGTAAGCCTAAGGTGGTATATCCATTAAAGTATGTTGCGGAAAAGGCTGCAGAAGCAATGGAAAAGAAACATGGCGTTCATTTCTCTGTCTATAAATGCGCATGGTGTGACGGATGGCATATAGGCAAAAATAGCGAGAATAAAATTCCAGCTTTGAGAGTAGAATAATAAACACAGAACGAACAAAGAAGACTATGAACATCAGCAGAATACTGGCACTCAACATTCCCGACATACATCCTGCATACGGAGGTGTAGGGGGAAAGACGATGTCATCACGCAGTCTGGGCTATGCCTGGCCAGTTATAAAGGACGTAGGCGTTCATACGATCATTGACCTTCGTAATGACGGCATGAACCAACGCATGCAGAACCTTTGTGAAGAGTACGGTATGGAGTATTTCTACTATCCTGTTGATAACCGTGCCGATCTCGTTGAAAGTATGGTGTCGTTGTTTCCTGATTTTTGTGAGCGCATCGACCGAGGCGGTTTCTACATCGCTTGTGCCATGGGGTTGCACCGTACAGACATCGCTCTCAGCACCTATTGGGTTTTCTATGGTGCAGACAAGGGAATGGAGTCGCCGACCCTGCAAGGCTACCTGAAGGAAAGCGGCCACGGCACCTCAAAGATATTGCGAGTACTTAATGCCTTCTATGACAAGCTTACGGAGCGAGATGGCAGGGAGCCGATGCCCATCGAGGAGTTCAAGCGAAGGAAGCAAGTTATCAACGAGCAAAACAAACGAAAAAACAAAAAGTAATAATCTCATAACAAGAATAGTCATGGAACAGAAATATACCATTTGCTTTGTCTGCACAGGCAATGCTTGCAGAAGTCCATTTGCCGAGTGTGTACTCAAATCGATGCTCGAACAAGAGGGGATGGACAATATTGAAGTGTTCTCTCGTGGCACATTGGACTGGGGTGAAAACCCTCGTGACGCTAATATGGTACGAATTGCCAGAGAGTTGGGCTATGACCTGAAAGGCATGATCACACCCATTACTCGTGAGAAGTTGCAGGAGGCAGACTGCATTGTTATCTTTGATGCGGAACACCGTAATGCCATTACCAGAGTGCTTGACTATACGAATTGGGACAGGATTATCATGTTCGACAAACAGGCATTTGGTACAGATACCGCAGTTATGGATCCGCACTATCAAACTGATGCCGTGTATCAGAGTGTGGCCTCGCATATTGTGAAAGGGTGCAAGCGGATGATTGAACAGTGGAGGGATAATCCACCGACTCACAAGGTGTAAAAATTGCAGGATAACAAAATCTTTCAGTCCCTTTCATCAGACTATGATGGTTATCATACGATGATGAAAGGGATTTTTTTCAGTCAAACAAAAGAATGATGATAGAAGATGCTTGTTCTACCCATCTTTCTTTATAGAAGTACAACTAACGAAACGAGGAGGAATGTACATGAATACGACAGAAACAGAAAAAGACTGGTTGCGCCGCATCTGCGGACAGAAACCTTCTGACACAGCAGAAAAGCAGGTCAGAAAGGTTGCCAAAGAAGCCGTAGAGCAGAAACCTACTCTACAAAAGAAGAAAGGCAATGGTTTCGGTGATGTTGCCGGCATGAACGAACTGAAGAAGAGAGTGACGGAAGGATTCATCAACATACTCCAAAACCGTGAATGTGCCGAAGTCTATGGCATCAAGCCTCCGTCCATGCTGTTTTACGGTCCAGCAGGATGTGGAAAAACCTTCTTTGCGGAGAAGATGGCAGAGGAGGTAGGCATCAATTTCATGAAGATTGTTCCCGATGACTTGGCTTGCACTTGGGTTCACGGTACCCAGCAGAAGATTGGCGAGGTTTTCAAGGAAGCAGAGAAGAACGCTCCAACCTTGCTCTTCTTTGATGAGTTTGATGCTATGGTGCCACGACGTTCGGGCGAGGAAGGCAACCAACATTATGACAGCGAGGTAAATGAGTTTCTATGCATGCTCAACAATGCCTCCGACAAAGGTGTTTATGTCCTCGCAGCTACCAATCATCCTGAGCGCATAGACAAGGCGGTGCTGAGAACAGGACGTATGGATGAAATGGTGTATATCGATATGCCTGACATGGAAGCACGCAAGAGTCTGTTTGCCTTGGAACTGTCGAAACTCCCCACAGAAGGCGATATTGACACAACCCATCTTTCTGAATTGACCAACGGCTACAACTGCTCTGACATCAGCTACATCGTCAAGTCGGCAGCTCGCAAGAAGTTCAACGAGACCATCAAGGACCCTGACGGAAAGAAACATGGTATCACGCAGGAAGTATTGGTAGAAATCATAGCAACCAAAAGTCCTTCTGTTAGCACCAAGTCACTTCGGGAATATGAGCGTGTGAGGAGCGAGTTCTCCCCAAAGGACAAAGGACTCAAACCTGTAACCATAGGCTTTAGATAACAATAGTAATAATCATAAAAATTAAATCAGATGAAAGAAAAGATTTTGGCAGCCTTTGAAAACTTGGGCTTTAACTTGGAAGACAACGAATCGTTGGGTTATCACTTTTATTATGAGGGTATCAACTTTCTCTATATGTACAACGAAGATGATGAGGATTTCCTCAACATCTCGGTGCCCAGCATTTATGATTTTGAGAAGGATAACAAGGAAAAGTATGAAGAATTAAAAGAGAAAATCAACTCCACCCTCAAATATGTCAAGGCATACACCCTCGGCGATAGCCTTTGGATCTTCTACGAACGTGACCTTCTTGGCAACGAAGACCTGGAGGAGGTGATTCGTCATATGATCCTTCACCTTGCCGCTGCTCTGATGTTCGCCCGCGACTCTATTGAAAAGATTGATAATGGCGAGAGTGATGAAGGTTCCGATAACGATAACAACGACTAAACGACAAGTATTATGACAAAACATGAAATGGTAGTCTCAGTACTACAGTCTCTGGGGCTCAAGCCTCAGATTGATGATGAAGGTGACATATTTGTCCGCTATCAGATGAAGACGTTCTATGTGATGGGAGCAAATTCAGATGATGAAGACTATCTTGTTGTCATTTTCCCTCAGATGTATGAGGTTAATGAAGGGGAAGAAACCAAAGTCCTCGCAGCCTGCAACAAGACAACTCGTGAAATCAAGCTCGCCAAGGTTTATATAGACCAGACTTTGAAGAATGTCTCGGCAAGTTGCGAGTTCTATTATAATGGCGAGGAGAGTTTGAAAACCTGCCTTGACAAGGCGATAGAGATACTTGGCATGATACGATTAACCTTCATTAAGACTATGCGTTCGTTTGATTAACAACAATAATATATGGATGAAATGGAAGTAAAGAACGAAATCCAGAAGACCAAGGTCTTCAATGTAATCATCCTCGACCGTAGCGGTTCGATGGAATGTATACGTCAAGCCGCTGTTGAAGGCTTCAACGAAACCTTGGCTGGCATAAAAAAGGCGCAAGAGAAGTTTGACGACACTCAGGATCATTTCGTGTCGTTGGTGACATTCTGTAGTTGTGAGACAAAGCATTTGTATGACAAAACTCCTGTGGCAGAAGCCAAGCCTCTGAATATAGAGGATTTCCAGCCATGTTGTACAACCCCACTCTATGACGCTATGGGCATGACGCTAACTGGTATGCACAAGCATGTACAGGGCATGAAGGATGCCTTGGTGGTCGTTACCATTATCACGGACGGTATGGAGAATGCCTCTTGCGAGTATAACGGTCAGACCATTAAGAAACTTGTGGAACGGCTTCGTGGCGAGGGATGGACCTTCACTTATATGGGAGCCAACCAAGACTCTGTAGAGGTGGCCATGTCAATGTCTATCCGCAATGCCCGAAACTTCGACTATAGCAATGAGGGGACACGTGCTTCGATGCAGAAAGACAGTAGCACCCGTATGAATCTCTTCGGTCGTCTAGCAAAGTGGAAAACAGCAGAGATGAAAGGTCGTTGTGCGGTTCCTGCTTCAGAATCAGAGCGCCGCAACCTATATGCAAACATGGCTGATGAAGCCTTTGATGAGGAGGAAAACAAATGAAATCGACATCCATGAAACGAGCTTTCGTATTGTTTTGGCACGGATTCACCGCCATCCTTGCCAGTATAGCCAACTGGTTTACGACAATATTAGGCATGAACGATGACTCCAAGTATGGCAAGTTCATACACCGTGTTGTCGGTTCGTCCTTTGCTGTCATTATGGTGATGTTGACCGCTGCTGTGGTGTATAGTGTTTGTCATGCGTTCTATGAGGAACTCCCTTGGAAGTGCAGAGCTAAAGAATGTGTGTATGATACCATGAAACTCTCCCAAGGAGTCACCTATTTCCATTTGTACGACAACCCTGGCTATGTCAAGAATGCTGACGGCAAGAAGGCTGTTACAGATATTGACTGGCTATTCAAGCCGTTGGGTAGGGACACGCTGGCTTGCTACAAGAGTGGAGACAAACGTGGTTATCTAAGCCTTCTGACTGGTGAGGTAGCTATCAAACCTCAGTATGCCCATGCGTGGATATTTTCCGACGGTCTGGCTTGTGTCGATGATAATGGATGGCTGAAGTTCATCGATGCGAAAGGAAAAGTAGCCATAGACCTCAAGACTCCATACAATCCAGAGTATGATGGCTATGTGTTTCACAACAATCATTGTGTTATTGCAAATAGCGACCTCAACACTGTAGGTCTGATTGACAAGCAGGGAAACTGGGTGTTGACTGCCCAATATGATGCAATAGAGCCAGTTGATACTTTCTGGATTGTCACTCAGGGCAAAAAGCAAAGTGTGTTGAACGCTTCTATGGGTACAGTTTTCCCATTCACCGAAGCCAAATTCAGTATAATGGATGATATGATTACCGAGATAACTCCCGATCATGTCATTCGCAGATATACCTTGCAGGGCAAGCTCATCAATGACTTCTATATCTACAATGTGGAGCAGTTGACATACGAGACCAACGAGTTGCGTTACGAGTCAACAAAGAACTATGACGATGAAGGCAACGTGACAAGTGAAGAAATGAATTCTGTGCCATCTCCTATACATGCAGTAGCTCGCTGCAAACAGTACGAGACAGAATATGATTGGTACGGTCTGATGTCTCCAGAAGGTAAGATTATCACACCTCCAATATATAGTAGCATCAAAGCTATAGCCTACAACCTCTACCTTTGTGAGGACTCAGAATGCAGAGGTGTTATCATCAATGGCAAGGGTCAAAAGGTTAGGTAATATTATCTTGTATGCTCAATAACGGAGAGGATGGTTGACAATCTGTCAATCATCCTTTTCCGTTTTAGCAATGTGTCATTTCTTATTTTAGTGATGGGGTTAAGCGTTCTTGTATTTTTGCATGCAAATATTGTTTGAAGGGGTTTGTCGGGTGAGCCGGTTTATCGGGTGAGCCCCCTTAAGGGCGCAAAAAAGAAAAGTCCCGTAAATCTTGCGATTTACAGGACTCCGTGCGGAGAGAGAGGGATTCGAACCCCCGGTACCTCTCGGTACGACGGTTTTCAAGACCGTTGTAATCGACCACTCTACCATCTCTCCAAACCTTCACAACGACTTGCGAAGCATCTTTGTTTTGTGTCCAGAAGGCTGTTTTACCAGCACCCCTTTCCAAAGACGCTGCAAAGGTATGCACTTTTCCTTGATTGACCAAACAGTTGGACCTTTTTCTTTTACAAAAGGTAAAACTTTGATGGATTTGAGGCATTTGACTGCCCCATTTCGCCCAAAAAGGAAGGGATTTCGCTCAAAACTAGAAGAGGATTTCACCCAAAGAGGAAAAGAGCTTCACCCAAAGAGGAAAGGAGTTCGGCCTAAAGAGAAAAGGCGTTTCGCTCAAAGAAGAAAAGAGTCCAACCTACAGAACGAGATTATGCAGCAGAGAGGTGTAGGTGCTGATGGCATCGGCTATTTCTGAGCGCAGGATGTATTCATCGGCAGTGTGACTACGGCTGCTTTCTCCCGGTCCCATCTTCAGGCTCGGGAAGGGCATAAGCGCCTGGTCACTCAGGGTAGGCGAACCAAACGGTTTCTTGCCCATGGCTGTGAGTGCCTGCACTATCGGGTGGCTGGTGCTGATGGATGAGGAGTTGAGGCGGAAGGAACGTGCTTTGACCTCACTCTTCACCTTCTGGCAGATGAGTTGGAAGAGTTCTTGATTGGAATACAACTCGTTGGAACGCACATCCACAGTGAAGGTACACTGGTCGGGGATGACGTTGTGCTGGGTGCCGGAGTTGACTATCGTCACCGTTGTCTTCACTTTGCCCAGCAGGGGCGATACCCTCTCCCACTCCTTGGTGCGGAACCACTGCATGTCGTCAAGTGCATGATAGATGGCATTGTCACCCTCATCGCGGGCTGCATGACCGGCTTTGCCGTGGGCTGTGATGTCGAGAACCATCAGCCCCTTCTCGGCTATAGCAGGCTGCATGCCAGTAGGTTCGCCCACCAGAGCTACATCCACATGCGGCAACAGACCCACCATACGCTCCATCCCATCACGCCCGCTCACCTCCTCCTCGGCACTTGCCAGGAAAAGGAGGTTGTAAGGAAGAGCTTCCCCACTGAGCCTGCGGAACACCTGCAGGAGCGATACCAGACTGGCTCCGTCGTCATTGCTGCCCAGCCCATAGAGTCTGTCACCCTCCCATTGCGGACTGAAAGGGTCTCTCTGCCAGGCACTCACGGGCTTCACAGTATCGATATGCGCATTGAGCAGCAGCGTGGGGCGACTGGAGGAGAAGCCAGGAGCCGTGGCAAGCAGGTTGTTGCCCGTGCGTTCCACCTGCAATCCATACTCGCCCGCCATGCAATCCTGCAACATGTCGGCTGCCTCCTTCTCGTTCCGGCTCGTGCGCGGAATGCTTATGAGGCGCTCCAGCAGTCGGGTTGCCTCGTGTGTCAGTTGGTCTGTCATCTCGCTCTATTGTCCTTTCCGATGAGCAAAGTTACGCAGTAAAATCAAAAAAGTCAAATATGTTGCCGTTTATCTCAACTTGTTGTATTAACTTTGTGCAAAGCAAGAATAAGGTGTGAAGTTATGCAGAATCCGAGTCCGCTATCAACACTAATACACAGTCAGGCCAAACGCTACGGCAACCGTACGGCTCTGATGTGGCGTGACTACACGTCAGGCCAGTGGAACAACGTATCCTGGAACGAGTTCTCGCTGCGGGTGAAGCAGGTGAGCAACGCACTGCTGGAGTTGGGTGTGAGGGTGCAGGAGAACATTGTGGTATTCTCGCAGAACAAGCCCGAATGCCTGTATGTGGATTTCGGCGCGTATGCCATCAGGACTGTCACCATCCCCTTCTACGCTACCAGCAGCGAGATGCAGGTGAAGTACATGGTGAGTGACGCCAAGGTGAGGTTCATCTTTGTAGGTGAACAGTACCAGTATGATACGGCCTACAGAGTGCTGAAGATAGATCCCGAGGTGAGCAAACTGATTATCTTCGACCGCAGCGTGAAGAAGAATCCTCAGGATCAGGTGAGCATCTACTTCGATGAATTCCTGCACATGGGCGAACATCTGCAGCATCAGGATGAAGTGAAGGTACGCACCCGCGAGCTGGACAGGGACGATCTGGCCAACATACTCTATACCAGCGGAACCACCGGACTGAGTAAGGGTGTGATGCTTACCCACCGCATGTATATGGCTGGCATTCATGCCCACAATGGGGCTGTAAGGCTCTCGGACAAAGACCTCACGCTCACCTTCCTGCCGCTCACACATGTATTTGAACGCGGATGGACTTACCTCTGCCTGGCCACAGGCTGTACACTGGCCCTCAACCTCAAGCCGCAGGATGTGCTCAGAAGTCTGAGCGAGGTGCATCCCACCACGATGTGTGTGGTACCCAGGTTCTGGGAGAAGGTGTATGCTGGTGTCATGGAACGCATGCACAAGAGCAGCCCCGTACAGAGACGCATGCTGGAAGAGGCTTTGCGCGTCGGGCACACCTATAATGTGGAATACAAGATGCGCGGACTGGTGCCGCCCCTGTCGCTGAAACTGCAATACGCCTTCTACGAAAAGACGGTCATTGCCCTATTGCTCAAGACTTTGGGACTGGAGCGACACAACTTCTTCCCCACAGCAGGAGCAGCCATCTCACCCCAGGTGGAAGAGTTCATGCGCTCGGTTGGTCTCTTGCTGGTGATAGGTTATGGTATGACAGAGACCACAGCAACCGTCACACTCGACCGCTGGGACAAACCTATCACCATAGGTTCGGTAGGCAGGCTGCTCAACGGAGTGCAACTGAAGTTCGGTGACAACAATGAAGTCCTGCTCAAGGGAGACACCATCACCAAGGGCTACTACCGCAAGGCGGAAGTGACAGCACTGGCCATCGACGAGGAAGGATGGTTCCACACGGGCGATGCCGGCTATATGAAGAACGGCGAACTCTTCCTCACCGACCGCATCAAAGACCTCTTCAAGACCAGCAACGGCAAATTCATAGCGCCACAGATGCTGGAATCGAAGTTGTGTGTAGATAGGTATGTGGATCAGATAGTGATAGTAGCCGAACAGAAGAAATTCGTATCGGCACTCGTGATACCCGAATATGACCTGCTGGAGCAGACATGCAAGGAGCACGGGATGAACTTCCAGAGCCGCGAAGAGATGTGCGCTGACCCCAAGGTGGTAGAGTTTGTGATGTACCGCATCGACACGCTGCAACAGGAATTTGCACACTATGAGCAGGTGAAGCGTATCACCCTGCTGCCCGAACCATTCAGCATGGAACGGGGCGAACTGACCAATACGCTCAAGGTGAAACGCCCTGTCATCTACCAGAACTACAAGGCGCAGATAGACAAGATGTACGAAGAATAACATAGATAGATAGAAAGTGATTACAGCAGAACAACTGAAAGACGTAAAGGAGAGAACAGAACAACTTCATCGCTACCTGGATATCGATGCCAAGAAGGTGCAGTATGAGGAGGAGCAGTTGCGCACTCAGGCACCTGGCTTCTGGGATGACCAGAAGCGGGCAGAGGCGCAGATGAAGCTGGTCAAGGGGCTGGAGAAGTGGATCAAGGGCTATGAGCAGGTGCAGACAATGGCCGACGAACTGGAGACTGCCTTCGACTTCTACAAGGAGGAACTGGTCACCGAGGAGGAAGTGGATAGCATGTATGCCAAGACCATCGAAGCCATCGAGGCTCTCGAACTGAAGAATATGCTGCGCCAGGAGGAGGATCCCATGGATGCAGTACTGAAGATAAACTCGGGTGCAGGCGGCACCGAAGCACAGGACTGGGCACAGATGCTCATGAGAATGTATATGCGCTGGGCCGAGACAAACGGTTATAAGTGCGTGGTGAGCAACCTGATAGACGGCGATGATGCAGGCATCAAGACTTGTACGCTGGAGATTCAGGGCGAATATGCCTATGGTTTCCTCAAGAGTGAGAACGGTGTGCACCGCCTGGTGCGTGTAAGTCCCTATAATGCACAGGGCAAGCGAATGACCAGCTTCGCCAGTGTGTTTGTAACGCCACTGGTTGACGACACCATCGAAGTGAACATCGAGCAGGCCCGCATCTCGTGGGATACGTTCCGAAGCAGCGGCGCAGGCGGTCAGAATGTGAACAAGGTGGAGTCTGGAGTGCGTCTGCGTTACCAGTACAAAGACCCCTACACGGGCGAGGAAGAGGAAATCCTCATCGAGAACACCGAAACCCGTGACCAGCCGAAGAATAAGGAGAACGCCATGCGACTGCTCCGCTCTATGCTGTATGACAAGGAGCTGCAGCACAGAATGGCCGAACAGGCCAAGGTGGAAGCTGGCAAGAAGAAGATAGAATGGGGCAGTCAGATACGCAGTTATGTGTTTGACGACCGCCGCGTGAAAGACCACCGTACCAACTACCAGACGAGTGATGTGAGCGGTGTGATGGACGGCAAGATAGATGCCTTCATCAAGGCCTATCTGATGGAGTTCGGTGGCGAAGCCTAAGCAGCCGGCCTCTTATATTATATATAATGTGTAGCCTGATGCTGCCGGCACAGAGCACACATTATATATATACACAGACGGCAGGAACGGGTGCAGAGGCCAGACAGAGAGAGCAAACAGAGAAGTCGAAACTATAACTACATAGATATGAGCGAGAAGAGAAAACTACAAAAGAGCAGACATGATGCATACGTCAAGGAACAGGGCAAGAAGGTGGTTACCTACCTGGTGGCCACTCTCATCATACTCTTTGTCCTTGTCTTTGTAGCCACCGTCATCTGGTGGGGTTGAGCCTTTCAAGTTTAGAGAAGGACCGACTATGCACTTTGAGATAGAGCGTAAATTCCTGGTCGTTGGGGAATTCAAGGACCAGGCATATAATTCTACGCACATTTGCCAGGGGTATATAGCTTCGGGCAATGGGCGTACTGTGCGCGTGAGAATACGTGATGACAAGGGTTATCTCACCATCAAAGGCCCCAGCACAAAGGCCGGACTCTCGCGTTATGAGTTCGAACAGGAGATTTCGCTGGCTGATGCACATGATCTGATGGCCATCTGCGAACCGGGCATCATCGACAAAACCCGCTATCTGGTGAAGTCTCCCGACGGCCGCCACACCTTCGAGGTGGATGAGTTCTACGGTGACAACGAGGGGCTGATAATGGCTGAAGTGGAACTGGCATCCGAAGATGAGCCCTTCGAGAAGCCGCCTTTCATTGGCAGGGAAGTCACCGGCGACCGCCGCTTCTACAACTCCCACATGCGGCAGTACCCGTTCAAGATGTGGAAGGATGACATTTGACTCTATACAATTCCGAATTGAGAATTTTGAATTAAGGATTTTAATTGAGCGTTCCGGATTGAGAATTTCGAATCAAGAGTCATTGGGCGCAGGAGGCGCTCGGGCAAAGAGCCTACGGATTACAGTTTAGGGGTTAGAGGAAAGGCATCGCCGACAAAAGACGACAAGCCATTACCTCTGACCCCTAATCTGTTGACGACAAGCGTTAAGGCTTAGAAGTTAACGATTTGAGTTGACAGCCCCAAAGCCAGAAACAGCAAACACCTGCAGCCAATAGCCGAACACCTCTCCACCCCAACCTACAGGTGCCCAATTCCAATGACATTCGTAAAATTCAGGAAATTCGTGTTCGCTAAAAATCATCCACAACGGATTTCACACCCATCCACCTTTCGGGCAAAATCAATATCCGTGTTCGCCCAAACCATCCTCAATGGATTCTGCGTCAAACCCGCCTTCTGTCAGCCTGGGAGTTATTTCTTGAGAAACCTGCGGTGGACTGCCAGACCTATGACGACGGCTATCAAAACTCCTATACTGTTGGCCACAAAGTCCCACCAGTCGCCTGAACGGTAGGTGGTGAGGTAAGCCTGTGCCAGTTCCATCAAGCCTCCCCATGCAGCGGGAGCCAGCACGCCGAAGACGATGAGCCGCTGCCAGCAGATGCACTTATGACTGCGCAGATACTGCCACCAGATGGTGAGCGTGAGGGTAGCATACATCACCATGTGGGTCCACTTGTCAGCCAGGGGAACATCCTCCACTGCCGGCACCTCAGGAATAGGAGCCAAGGAGAGAACCAGTATAGCCAGAGTGACAAGTAAGCCCAATGGGTATGTTTTTATATAATGTGTAAGCATGCGTAGCTGTTTTGTACGAATATTGATGCAAAGGTAGGGAAATTCTTTGTATATTTGCAATTCGTGCGAGCAGAATGTATTGGCTGCACAATAGAACTTAACTTCATCAGCACAGCAAATGGACAGCCGAGGCAGTTTTGGCAGTAAGTTGGGTGTGGTGCTTGCATCGGCGGGCAGCGCAGTCGGTTTGGGAAACATCTGGAGGTTTCCCACTGAGGTGGGCCGCAATGGTGGTGCCGCCTTCATCCTCATTTATCTTCTGTGTGTGGTTCTGCTGGCCATGCCGGTCATGGTGAGCGAGTTCGTCATCGGACGGGCTTCGAAGACCAACACCGTACACTCTTATCGGGTGCTGGCTCCAGGCAAACCGTGGGTACTCACAGGCTTCATGGGCGTGCTGGCGGGAGGGCTCGTCCTCTCGTTCTACTCCGTGGTGGCTGGCTGGACGCTCAACTACACAGTGGAGTCGCTCACAGGACAACTGATGCATTCACAGGACTTTGCCGCCCACTTCAGCCAGTTCTCAGCCCATCCTCTGCGGCCTTTGCTCTATGTGTATCTCTTCTTGCTGCTCACCCACTTTGTGGTGTCTCGCGGTGTGAGAAACGGCATCGAGCGATATTCCAAACTCATGATGCCGCTGCTCTTCATCATCCTGCTGCTTCTGGTGGCAGTATCCATCACGATGCCAGGATCGTCCACCGGACTCTCCTTCCTGCTTCGTCCTGACTTCAGCAAGATTACGGGCAGTGTGGTGCTCAGTGCCATGGGCCAGGCATTCTTCTCGCTCAGTGTGGGCATTGGCTGTCTGGTAACCTACGCATCCTATTTCGGGCGCGATACCCGGCTGGTCTCTTCGGCTTTCAATGTGTGTGCGATAGACACCCTGGTGGCCGTTCTGAGCGGTTTCATCATCTTCCCCACCGTGTTCAGCGTGCCTGGCATGGTGCCCGATGCCGGTCCGGGACTGGTGTTCATCACTCTGCCCAATGTGTTCAACACAGCTTTTGCACACACGCCTGTACTCAACTATGTGTTCAGCGGCCTCTTCTATCTGCTGCTCCTGCTGGCTGCACTCACCAGCAGCATCTCTATGAACGAGATAGCCACTGCCTTTATCCACGAGAATTATCATGTGAGCCGCCACTGCTCCACCATCATAGTCACCTCTGTAGCCATCGTGCTGGGCACTGCCTGCTCGCTCTCCTTCGGTGCTTGGGCCGATGTGAAGTTGTTCGGCATGGGGTTCTTTGACCTCTTCGACTTCATTACCGCCAAGTTCATGATGCCCTTGGGCGGCATCCTCATCACGGTATTCGTGGGGTGGTATCTTGACCGCAAGTTGGCACTGAGCGAACTGACCAACGAGGGTACTTGCTGGTGCCAGGCAGCCCGTGTGATGCTGTTCCTCATCCGCTGGGTGGCTCCAGTGGGCGTGGGAGCCGTGTTCCTCAACCAGCTGATGGCCTGACGCACTCGGTATCAGCCTGCTGGCATCAACAGGGGAACCATCCTTCCCCTCATTCATCTAAATCAAAACTGTCCCAAGGAAGCAGACAGCCTCCCACGGGGCAGACAAACAGAAACAGGAAGTGACAGAAAAGAGAAACAACTTCGGAAGCAAACTGGGCGTAGTGTTTGCCGCTGCGGGCAGTGCTGTAGGACTGGGTAATGTGTGGCGCTTTCCCACTGAGGTGGGCAACAATGGCGGTGCCGCTTTCATCCTTGTATATCTGCTGTGCGTGGTGCTGGTGGGCATGCCGGTGATGATAAGCGAGTTCATCATCGGACGTCATACGCATGCCAACACGGTGAGCGCTTTTTCCAAACTGGCGCCAGGCACCTGGTGGCGCATAGGCGGTGTGGAGGGTGTGTTCGTTGCCTTCCTCATCTTCTCCTATTATATTATTATAAGCGGCTGGACGCTCTATTATATGGTAGAGTCGCTCATGGGTCATCTGCAGGCCGAGAGAAACTACGGGGAGTTCTTCACCACCTTTGTTTCCCATCCCTGGAAGCCCATCCTCTGCGCTGCTGTCTTCATGGCAGTCACCCACATGGTCATCGTGCGCGGAGTGCGCTCGGGCATCGAGCGGTTTTCCAAGGTGATGATGCCCATGCTGTTGCTCATCATAGGCATTCTGGTGGTATGCTCCTTCGGCATGCCTGGTTCCTCCCAGGGGCTCACTTTCCTGCTTCGGCCTGATTTCAGCAAGATTACGGGCGATGTGGTGCTTAGTGCCATGGGCCAGGCATTCTTCTCGCTCAGTCTGGCTATGGGCTGCCTGTGCACCTATGCATCCTACTTCGGACCCGACACCAATCTGGTGAAGACGGCTTTCAGTGTCTGCTCCATCGACACCTTTGTGGCTGTTCTGAGCGGATTCATCATCTTCCCTGCCGTGTTCAGTGTGGAAGGTGCTACCGTGGATGCCGGTCCGGGACTGGTGTTCCAGACTCTCCCCAATGTGTTCAACATCGCTTTCCACTCTGTGCCTGTAGTAGGCTATGTGTTCAGCGGACTCTTCTACATGCTGCTTCTGCTGGCAGCTCTCACCAGCGCAATGTCGCTGCACGAACCGGTTACGGCTTATCTGCTTGAGGTTACCGGCATCTCACGACGTGCAGCAGCCACTTGGGTGTCATGCACTTGTGTGGCTCTCTCGTGCCTGTGCGCTCTTTCCTTCGGCCTGCTGAGCGACTGCCGCCTGTTTGGCATGACGGTTTTCGACCTCTTCGACTTCGTTTCCTCCAAGTTCATCCTGCCCTTCGGCGGCATCATCATCTGCCTGTTTGTGGGATGGAAGTTGGACAGACGGCTGGTGGAGAGTGAACTGACCAACGGGGGCAAATTGCGCTTCCGCCTGCTGCGTGCCTACATCTTCCTGGTGCGCTACGTGGTGCCAGTGGCTATCGTGTCTATCTTCCTTCACGAACTGCTGGGCAAATGAGGCGCCGACCGTTCCTTTCGCGTGCCGACCGTCGTGCACTGCTCCTGCTGGAGTGGGTGCTGGTGCTGGTGGTGCTGGGCTTCTTCGTGTATTCATGGACTCAGGAGGATAGCGGGAAAGAGCCTGCCAGCCAGCGCACCGAGCGCACCACCAAACAGCACACAAGCAAGAGTCAGAGCAAGGGCAAAACATATATTTATGCCACCGAGGAGGCTCCTGTGGAGACATTCCCTTTTGACCCGAACACCGCCGACAGCACACAGCTTCTGCGCTTGGGACTGGCTCCGTGGCAGGTGCGTGCTATCTATCGCTACCGTGCCAAGCATGGGCGTTATCACACACCGGAGGATTTCGCACGCACACCTGGCATGACCAATGAGATGTGGCAACGGCTTTCGCCTCAGATACGTATAGCTGAGCGTTACCGGTATGTAGATGCAGAAGCCATTGCAGCCAAAGCCTGGGAGAGCAGACCGAGTACCGTTCGTCCCCAGTCCAAAGCTTCTGCTGCCGACACTGCTTCTACCCTGCCCGCCCGTTCATCTTCACTTGCCTCATCGCCTTCAGTTCCCCGCGATACAATACAGAGGCCGGTGAAATATGAGAGTCTGGTACAAGTGGATCTGGCAACAGCCGACACCAACCAGCTGAAGAAGATTCCCGGCATAGCCTCTTACCGTGCTTCACAGATAGTCCGTTACCGCGAGAGTCTGGGCGGTTTCGTGAGCGTAGAACAGGTGATGGAGTCTTGTTCCATGCCTGATGATGTGCTCGACTGGTTTTGTCTCTCGCACACCCGAACCCGCAAGGTAAACCTCAACAAGGCTTCTGTGCAGTCGATGCGCCGTCATCCTTACATCTCATTCTATCAGGCTCGTGCCATCTACGAGCGCCGCACCGACAAAGGTCCCCTCCGCTCTCCATCCGACCTGGAGTCCCTCAAGGAGTTCACCCCAAGAGACATAGAGCGCCTCCAGCCATACATAGAATTCTAAAAGACCACAGATTGTTTCTATTAACGAACACGGATTACCACGGAGATGTTTTTTTAACGAACACGGATAGCACGGATTACACGGATGTAGGAAAGAGGAGTTCTCTCAATAACTTATCCGTAAAATCCGTGTAATCCGTGTTCAATAAAACTACGCAGCAAGCATTACCACAGAATCTCCGTGGTCTCACAATCCGCACTTCACAATTCAAAATTCTCAACTAAATAATCGTTTGTGTCCGTTTATACCCCACCTCAAATCCACAAATAGTGGAATTGAAATCCACATATGACGGAATTAGAATCCACAAATGACGGAATTTCCATTGATTCTCTTTGATGTTCAACAAAATACAGATATCTTTGCAAGCACAAGAAACAAAAGATGCCAAGATGGGAGAATTCAGCTACAAGACAAGAATAGCAGACGCTGTATTACAGAAGAAGCTAAAGTCATCAGGAGCCGTTCTGGTGGAAGGACCGAAATGGTGCGGCAAGACAACGACATCAGAGCAGCATGCCAAGAGCATCAATTATGTCTCCGACCCTGTCAACCTGAACAGAAATATGATTCTGGCAGAAATGAACATCAACGCCCTTCTGGAAGGAGAGAAGCCAAGACTGCTGGACGAATGGCAAGTGATACCGCAACTATGGGATGCCGTCCGCTTCGCCGTTGACCACAGCAAAGGCATCGGGCAGTTCATCTTGACAGGTTCTGCTGTTCCTCCCGACAAAGACAAGAAGGAAAAGATTCACCACACAGGCACAGGACGTGTAACCCGACTGAGGATGCGGCCAATGGCGTTATGGGAGTCTGGCGAAAGCAATGGCGCTGTGAGTTTGGGGGAACTGTTCCAGAATCCCGAGAAACCTATCTTTGGAGAGTCCGGCCTGCAGATTGAGGACATTGCATATCTCATCTGCAGGGGTGGGTGGCCAATAGCAACCACTCTGGAACCGGAGTTTGCCCTTGAGACAGCATTCTCTTACTACGATGCTGTGACAGATACCGATATGTCACGGATAGACGGAATACAGCGAAGCCCAACACGCACACGCCGTCTTGTTCGTTCGCTTGCCCGCCACCAAGGTGCACAGGTGTCGATAGCAGGCATCAAAGCAGATATGCAAACTAACGACACCGACACGCTGGACACCGAAACCATCTCTTCCTACATCGAAGCGCTGAAGAAGATATTCGTAATAGAGGATATGGAGGCCTGGAATCCCAATTTGCGTTCAAAAGCTGCCATACGCACCAGCGACACACGATACTTCGTGGATCCTTCTATCGCTACTGCTGCACTTGGAATAAGTCCAGCCGACCTTGTAAAAGACCTCAACACGATGGGACTCATGTTTGAAACAATGGCTGTACGCGACTTACGTATATATGCCCAAGCACTGGATGGAGAGGTTTTTCATTATCGCGACAGCAATGGATTGGAATGTGATGCAGTAGTTCACCTGCGTAACGGGCAGTATGGGCTCATTGAGATAAAGTTGGGAGGTCAGAAACTCATTGAAGAAGGCGCACAGACACTAAGCCGTTTTGCATCCACCATTGACACCAAAAAGATGAACGCCCCTGCATTCAAGATGATTCTCACCGCCGTTGGCAGTCTGGCATACCAGCGCAAGGACGGAACATTCGTCGTACCCATCAGTTGCCTGAAGAACTAAACGATAGAACATTCCAACAAGATCACAAACGACCAAGAAACTTGTATCTTAAGACGAACACGGATAGCACGGATTACACGGATGTAAGAAAGGCTTTTTCTCTCAATAAGTATCCGTGAAATCCGTGGAATCCGTGTTCAATAAAACCACAGGACAGCCAAGGGATGGTTTTTTAACGAACACGGATAGCACGGATAACACGGATGTAAGAAAGGCTTTTCTCTCAATAAGTATCCGTGAAATCCGTGGAATCCGTGTTCAATAAAACTACAGAACAGCCAAGGGATGGTTTTTTAACGAACAAGGATAGCACGGATAACACGGATGTAGGGCAAAGGGCTGTTCAATAACTTATCCGTAAAATCCGTATAATCCGTGTTCAAATAAAAACACAGATTACCAAGGAGATGTTTTTAACGAACACGGATAGCACGGATAGCACGGATGTAAGAAAGAAGTTTTCTCTCAATAACTATCCGTGAAATCCGTGGAATCCGTGTTCAAATAAAAACTACGCAGCATATTTTGACTTGATTTCTGTGGTCTCTCACGGCTGTTCCATCTTGAACTGGCTATGCCCACTAATAGCAAGCACGGCTGCAGCGGGGATGCTGCAGCCGTGACTTTTCTGTATTGCTTGATGGGGGAAGTGGATTACCACTTGTCATCCCATGCGTTGTTATTCTTTGTGAACTGGTTGTCCAAGCCATCTTCGGGTTCTGACATTGGGAGTTTATCACCAATCGACATTTTATTACTCGATTCTGCGATGGGAGCGATAGCCTCCATCTTGTAGCCTGTGCTCTTAGGAGCGATATATGCTTTTTTCATAAGATACTATATTATATATAATGTGTTATTTAACGATAAACTTCTTGCCATTCTGGATGTAGATGCCACGCTGAGCCTTTTCTACGCGCTGACCGTTGAGGTTGTAGATAGCACCCTTGGCAGTGGTTGCCTCCACACCATTGATACCTGTCTGTGTGCCGTCGAAACTGAAGCCCTTCACGTTGGCAGCCTGTGCTTGGGGAACAGCCAGATAAGCCAATCCAGGCTTCACAGCAAAAGCACCACCCTCTGCAGCACCCCAATAGAAGCCGAGACCAGTCTTCTCAGTATAGTTGTCATAAGCAAGCTTGTAGTACTTGAAGCCCTCTGTCATCTGCTCACTGGCAGGCTTGAGCATATTAAAACCGCCATCTACAGGCTCAACCTCCTTATTCTTGACCACATAGTAAGTAACGGTCTTGCCAATTGAGTAAATAAGCACACCTGTTTTAGCTGGAACATAATAGCCTGTTACTTCCTTGCCTCCTATATTAGCTGTGGTCTTATCGAGAGCCAAACTTACAAGGCTATTATTCTCCACCACAACAGTATTCACAATTACATCATCGTTGAAGAAGGTAACATCATCGTTGCTGAATGTGGCCCAATTACCTTCCTTATTAGAAGCCTTGAATGTGAGTGTATTTGCGGTGTATGTTGGCTCTGAGGGGGAGATGCTATAATATACCTTTATGCTGGAAATATATCCTGTCTTATCACCATTCTTTATTGTAAAATAGCCATTTCCTTCTGGGATATAATAGGTAATTACTCCATTAGCACTTGTCCCTTTCACTTCCTGGGCTTCAGGGTGTTCTGCTTTTCCCACATATACGGTAAAGGTACTAGAAGTCTCAAGCTCTATCTTGACAATATTAGAGAACGAAGTTGTGTTATACAAGAATCCTGTGGGTTTTCTCCTAAATTGGAATTGTCCTTTATAATCAGACTGGTTATTTTTCAGCACATCTTTTGTATAGAACTTGAATCCACGCACAGGGCCATGCTCACCATCACAAACTGCATAACTGGTACCTGGCAAATCCGTTCCTTTTATCTCCCAAACACTTCCATCAAAAGGCTCCCTGACTGTCATGCTAACATCCACAGACTGGGTCTCTGCACCATCAGCTGAAATCTCAAGTTTTGCAGTGTAAGTACCTACAGTAGTTGTCTTTGGAGTAATGGTTACATTACCGCTCGCAGTCAAAACAGCAGGACTAACTTCAAATGCGCTTGCACCTTCACCTGTCAACTTTACATTCGCCGATGTAATGTTCTTCAAAGAAACAGGAACAGTCTTTGCCTCTACCGCAGCATTCTGTTCTACTGTACCGAAATCTACAGAAGTTGTGTTTACACTGAGAGAAGGGCTATCAGAATCTTCATAAGTATATTTGATGTTATAGCACCTTACACCCTTGTCAATGCCCGTAACAGAAACTTTCAGTTCCTTACCTGTAGCCGCAGTTTTAAGTCCACCGCCCACAGTAACATTGTTAGCGGCATTTAAATTTCCACTGCCGACCTCTGTTCCGTCAACAGTCAAAGAGATGTTTCCTTTTGTACCACTAAATCCCCCAAACTCAGCAGAAAAAGAAGTAAACTTCACATCTGAAGGCAAAGTCATGGTGAAGGTAATAGATTCTGCTGGGTCAGCTGAGGAACCCACCTGGCTATAAGTTGAATATTGACCAAAATACTCAGTACCAACGGTTACAACGCTCCAAGAGTTGTTCAAGTCATCTTTACCCGTTACATTTGCATCCTTAATCTCAAAGAGTTTTTTACCAAATGTAACAGTACCAGTCTCTCCCCAAGCATAACTACCCCCCCCGATGAGCAGGAGCAGCAGGAGCATTAGACTTTTTAGAGTAAATTGTTTCATAATGCAATTATTTAAGTTATTGATTTGTTTTGTTTCGTCATTAGAATTTATAGTTCATCCGTTGAGGCCTTCCTCCTGTGCGGAGTCCCTTTTCTTCGTTGTACGAAGGTACAAAATATCATGCACACAGGTGCATTGTGTGGTAATCTTTCGCTTTGTCTGATAGTTCTTATTGACCAATGTTCATTCTCTCAATGATGCAGCCAAACTGCACCGAACACCCTGCCCGCCTGTGCAAAGAAATGCGGTCGTCTCGCTTTCAGTTTCTTAGGTTGTAAGCCAGACGATGCTACCCCCCTCTGCGTTTCCAAATAAAGGAAAACAGGCATACAAGGTTTTCAAAGACAAAATTACATCTTTTCACGGAACAAACCTCCCTTTTACCCAAATCTTTTTGTTTTCCACCCCTTTCCAATGTCAATAATGTGACGCACACCCCCTGTTCCACAACATTATCCCACATCATGGTTTGCCAAATGAATGAAAACCTGTAATTTTGACCACCCGAACGCGAACGTCGGGTACACATTATATAAAACAAACATAAAGACAAGATATGAACTTAAGGATGCGTGATGGCTACAGGCTGATGGCACTGGCCGCACTATGGATGACGGCACTCACCATGCAGGCTGCAGAGGCGGTGTACAGGATTGTGGAGTACAACAAGACAACGGGCGAGTTTGAACTGGCTGCCAGCGGCATGGTACCCAAGGACTCGTGGGCGTATTTCGAGAATGAATACGGAGCCACCACAGGCAACCGCTACAACCAGATACCACGCAACCGCCAGGCTACCCTCTATCTGGAGGGATGGCAGGGATGCACCGTGAGGAGCATCACACTGAGCATGTGCAGCAACAGGAAAGCAGGTCAGGCGGGCCTGTCACTGACCGACGGCAAAGAGACCATCTACCAGCTGCGCCCATGCGACTTTGCCAGCCAGGAGTGGTTTGGCCAATGGGTGAACAAGGACCTGGGGGTGTATGTGGATGTGACAAAGCCCATGGAGGTGCCTGCACTCACCAGCGACGAAGCAGCCATCACGCTGAAGGGCGGCACCAGCGAGGGCTCGGTATATGTGAACTCCATCACCATCGAATACGATGAGCCTGCAGGAATGCAGTTGGAGTCGCCTCTGGGCTGGATATACGAGAAGCTGGAGAAGAAGAGTACGCTGAACGCAGGGGACGAACTGATGATCTTCCGCAACGGATGTGCCGCTGCCGACATCGACGGCATAGAGACCTCACACTACCTGGATGCCGTGCCGCTGGCTTCCACCACCGATGTGACCAACCACGAGGTGCTGCGCTTCACGCTGGCCGAAGCCGAGACAGCCGGCATGTGGACACTCACCGACCAGCACGGAAGGCAGTTGGCAGCCTCGGGCAAACAGGCTCTGGCGTGGGACAATGGCGTGATGGGCTGGAAGATAACACTGGGCTACGAGGGTGCAAGCATCACCAGCGCCAACGAGAAATACGGCACCATGCGCTTCAATGCTCCCGTGGAGAGCTATGCCCGCTTCAACCTCTACACCTCCACCTCACTGCCCCTGCCCTTCCTCTACCGCAAGAAGGGACAGAAAGAGCCGCAGCCGGCCCGCTCGCTCGCCTTTGAGGAGAGTGAGATGACCGTTTGCCTGGACGACCGCAACATGGCGCTCCGCCCCACCCTCACGCCTGCCTCCGCCACCGACAAGCGCATCGCATGGAGCAGCAGCAACGAGCAGGTGGCCACCGTGAACGGTGGATTCATAACGCTTCTCAGCCAGGGAGAGACCACCATCACCGCCCACACCAAGGACGGAGCAGCCACCGCCACCCTGCGCCTCATCGTCACCGGGGGAACAGGCATCGCCTCTGCCACCGCCGCAGGCAAGCAGCCTACCGCGCGCAAGCAGCTCAGCGGCCACAGCATCATCATACAGAAGGGCAAGCGGCGCTACAGCACAGCAGGCACAGCCCTCTGATGCCCGCAAGCCACTCCCTGCTGCACAAGCAAACGAGAAAGCCCCACATGCCACTGAGAGCATGTGGGGCTTTCTGGTTCACAGAAATCCATATCCTTTCGCTGACAGCAAACCTGCACAAGGGAAGCCATTAGCGAGCAAGGAGACGCAGGCTTCTTCGGCACTTCCTGTATGCCTTCAAATCAGGAAAGAAGTTATTCTCCACCGTCCAACCCAAGGCTGGACGGTGGATGAAGCCTGGATACTTTGCCAAGTAAGTATATATTCTCTGACCGTCCAGCCTTGGGTTGGACGGTGGACATAAGCAATGCACCGGCCCTGGAGGCTGAATGAAACCTGCACACAAGACACTTTCCATTCGCCCACGAATAGAGTTGGCCTCGCATTGCCAATACCGAGCAGCCCCTTTCCTTCCCTAAAGACAACTTCCCGAGTCCATCTTCTGGAGCAGATTCCACTGGCCTCAGAGTGTCATGTCCGGGCAGAGTCTTTTTGAGGAAAACGTGCTACTTGACCAAGTAACCTTAGTGTCCCGGAAGGGCAATTCTCACCACTGGCTGTCCCAAGGGTTGCGTCGGCCCGAACCGACTGCGTTGCCGCCCACCTCACTCATGTCTATATCGCTGCCGAATTCGGCTTTGACCATTGCATCCGAACCATCAGCCTTGTTCGTTTTCGACAAGCCCAACAGCAATCCTTCCTCTACCTGTATGTCGTTCACCCTCATGGCGGGTGCAGTATAAATCTTCTTCATATCCTTATCTTGTCCTTTAGCTTATTTTCACTTTACCAAAACCTTCTTGCCATTCACGATATTGACTCCCTTCTGCAAAGCAGGCAGGCGGCGGCCAGACAGGTCATAAATCTCCGAAGTGCCATTGAGCACACCATTGACTGCCTCAATGGCGGTAGCCTCACCAGGGAACGAGAGAACCTTGATCTCGGAAGGAGCAGAGAACTGCAGATAGCAACGGTTGGCTGGCACGTTAGGCTGGGCCACCGAAGTATCCACAAGGTAGAACTTCACACCCCTACTCTGATTCTGCATAACATAAGAACCATTGGGAGCTGGATGACGGGTGAGAACTCCCTGCAACAGTCCCACTCTGGCCTCCTTGTCATAGTCGGCCACAGCAACAACGCCAGTAAGGCTTTCGCTTCGGTCACCGCCCGTAGTCTCCACAATCACAGGGGTAAAGGCGGGAATAATATCAGTCTGCTCCACCAGCACCAGTTCATTGTTGGCCACAGCGCTACAGGTATAAGCCTTCATGTTCTCGGGTATCTGCACATCAAACTGTGCATAGAAGGTACCATACTTGGTAGCTTCCTTTGCCACCAGAGTGGCATCAACCTTCTCCTTGCTGAAGCGTATGGTGTAAGTCTTCTGGTTGGTTCCGTTCAGACCGTAGTCTCCACCTGTGACAGTAACCAGCAGAATTCCTGTGGCAGCATCAAATGACTTGGTCACTATCTGGCCATTTCCTCCTTTGTCATAAGTCAGCTGCGAATCGCCCTCATACACCACATCATCTGACAGAACAGCCTCATCGTTCTCGTCAAACGTCACCTCATGTCCGTTGTAGCGGCAATTGCTGATGGATGCAGGGTAATAGACATATTCCACATACTCCACTTCCAATTGGTTGCCAGCCTTGATGTTATCCTTGTTCCAGTAGTCGCCACTGCTGATGATGACATTCATCTTCTCGGGCACCTCCTCGTTCTTATAGTCGAGAGGCACTGTTATCTCCTCCCATCCATTGTTTTCGGTAGAAGCGAAAGCGTAGTCGCAGCTGGCGATGAGAGTACCATCGCCGCTACCCGACATCACTGCAGCATCCACATCATCGAAAGACTTATTCTTCAGACCGCCAGCTCCCGCGACCTTAATATTTGAGCTAACCGTGCCTTTCCATATATAGGCAATGACATGGGCCTTTTCGGCATTATCCCCAGTTCTCTTGAAACTTCCCTTTATTGCATCAGGACGGCCCTGAAAAGCAACGCCTCCATAGACACCACCATTCCACTCATTAGTATTTGCCACGCAACGTATCCAAGGAGTAGCCAACGACACAAAGCCTGGAACAACTGCTGAATATTCTTCTCGAGTGCCCAAATAAGAGCCTGTACCTTCTGCTTTAGCATTCGAAAGAAGGACATGAGTGGCGTTTGAGCGAACCAAGCCAGACTCATTCACAACAATCTCCTTAGCTGGCCAAGGGGTTTTCCACATACTGGCACTAAAGTTTGACGCACTCCAGTATGCGGGTTCTGTTCCTGGACGCTTTGTCATACCAAGAGGACTTCCCGAGCCAGCCCCAGTCAAGTCACCATTTCCATGATTGCAATTTGCCTGATACGTACTCCCACAATCAGTAGTCCACTCCGTGAAATGCCCGTTGGGGATTTCATAGAGGCTTGCATCCCCCTGCGCATAGGCAGAGAAAGCAACCACGGCAAACAAAGTTGCCGCAAACATTGATTTCTTCATCATCATTTAAATCTTGGTTTTCTGTTTTACATTTACGTGCAAGCCACATCCTCCCGCGCATACAACATTATTATATATATAGTACGCGAGAGAAGCACTCTGCATTCTTCACTACCCCTTCAATTCTCGTTACGCAAAGTTAGCAGGGGAGTTGGGCAGGGAAGTATCAAAGTTGGTAAGAATGCACATTCTGACCGTATTGATTGCGGTAATTACCATATTTTCCCCCATTCCATCGCCGAAAGGTACAACAGAGCCACCCAAGAGCCGCCACCCACCATCATCCCCTCCCCACCACATTTTCCTCCCCGCCTGCCCCACAATCAAAGGAAAAGCTGTAGATTTGCATGTGAAAGGACAAAGCGAAACGGTATGAACAGTGACATTATCAACTTCATCACCTACTGTGTAGGCAATCTTTCGCGCAAATTGAACATGAAGCCAGGGGAAATCTATGCGCGTCTGAAGAAGTCGGGAATACTGACGGGCTACATCATACCAAGCTATGATGTGCTGCACACCTTTGGCAAAGAATATCTCATGGAAGACCTCACCGAATACATGAAGGAGAAAGGAGTGCTCGCATAATGGAAGTCTATCACGCATCACCAGTGAAAGTAGAAAAGCCCGACACACTACACTCAAGAGAGTTCTTGGATTTCGGGAAGGGATTCTATGTGACAACCCTAAGAGAACAGGCCATAAAATATGCTGAGAGATTTGTCCGCAGAGGACAAGAAGCCTGGCTTAACGTGTATGAACTGGACGATTCATATACTACATATAAAGTCAAGGTATTCCCTTCCTATGATGAAGAATGGCTTGAATTTGTAGCAGAATGCAGGAAAGGACGAGTTGAAGGAGATTACCAGATTATAATAGGAGGCATCGCCAACGACCGCATCTTCCGCACCATAGACCTATACTTCGCTGGTGATATCACAAAAGAGGAGGCTCTGAGACGGCTTTTGTTCGAACAGCCAAACGACCAGATATGTATAAGAAGCCAGGAAGTCATTGACAGATGTCTCACCATTAAGGAATGTATAAGACTATGAACAAGCACGATGAAGCCTATCATGCCATACTGGAAGCGAAGTATGCGCGCATCATAGAGGAGATGAGCAAGATGTATCATATCACCATGGAAGAGGCGATGGACAGGTTCTACAGTTCGGATACGCTGCAACTCATGGAAGAGGGAGTGGCTGACCTGCACTGCCGAAGCGACAAATACCTGGCCGAGGAGATATGGAATGAGAAGAAGCGAGGCTGCCTCCATACCAAAGACAGGAGACAGGAGAAAAACAGAGAAGGCATCCTGTGAGAGCGTTTCAGCCTCACGGATGCCTTCTTCTGGTATGATTACGTGCCTGATCAGCAGGCCAGAGACTCGGTGTCGAGTGCTATCATCAGCTCCTCGTCGGTGGGGATGCAGCACACAGTCACCTGGCTGTCATCGGCAGAGAGGATAGCCTCGGTGGCACGGCAAGAGCGGTTCTTGGTCTCGTCCATCTTGACGCCCATGAACTCCAGCCCCTGTGTAGCGCCCTCGCGAACCTCCCACTGGTTCTCGCCGGCACCGCCTGTGAAGACGACGATATCCACACCGCCCATAGCGGCAGCATACTGGCCGATGTACTTACGGATGCGGTAGGTGTACATCTCCTTGGCCAGACGAGCCTGGTCATTGCCGTTGGCGATGCCAGCCAGGATGTCGCGGAAGTCGCTGCTCAACTGACTCACGCCTGCCAGACCCGACTGCTTGTTGAGCAGATTGCTGATGCCGTGGGTGTCGAGATTCAGTTTGTCCATCAGGAAGGTCACTGCACCGGCATCGATATCACCGCTGCGTGTACCCATCATCAGACCTTCGAGGGGAGTGAGACCCATTGAGGTATCCACACACTTGCCGTCCTTCACAGCGGCAATAGAGGCACCGTTGCCGATGTGGCAGGTGATGATCTTCTTGCCCTCGGCGCTCTGCAGACCCAAGAACTTGCACACGCGCTGTGATACATAGCGGTGGCTGGTGCCGTGGAAACCATAGCGGCGAACACCGTACTTCTTGTAAAGCTCATAGGGAAGAGCATACATGAAGGCGTAGTCGGGCATTGTCTGGTGGAAAGCAGTATCAAAGACTCCCACCTGAGGAATATTGGGCAGCAGAGCCTTCACGGCATTCACGCCCTTGATATTGGCGGGGTTGTGCAGGGGAGCCAGGTCGTTGCAGGCAGCAAAAGCCTCCATCACCTCGGGGGTAAGCAGCACCGACTTGTTGAAACGCTCGCCTCCGTGCACCATGCGGTGGCCTACGGCACCCAGTTCATTGAGGTCGGAGAGCACAGCATATTCGCCCTGTGTGAGCACCTCGAAGATAAACTGCACGCCGGCAGTGTGCTCCTCGATGGGACGCATGATGCGATGCTTCTCACCATTGAGCTTCACGTTGATGAAAGAATCAGGCAGGCCTATCTTCTCGATACCGCCGCTGGTGATGACAGAGTGGTCTGCCATGTCGTAAAGTGCATACTTAATAGAACTGCTTCCGCAGTTGAGTACCAAAATCTTCATTACTATGTAAGTGATAAGTGAAAGGTGAAAAGTGAAGAGTGCTGCGCTATGAGCACCTTCGTCATTTCATCCTTCACTCGGGTTGTTATTCTTTAAGTTTGTTTGTTACTGTTTTGATTGAAGAAACGAGCAGTGCGATGATTTCGCTTAAATCCTTTTCCATGCTGGCGTGTTGCAACTCCGTGATGGCTGCTGCATGGGCAAGCCGTCGGAGCCAATTGCGTGTCTCGTTGGCTTCCTTGAGCGCTATACGCAGCTTGAAGGCGAAATCAGCCTTGCTGGAAGCGAATTGTGCTTCGCCCACATTGGCAGATATCGAGGTCCCCGACCTCAATATCTGCTGTATGACAGGCGACAAGTATCTGGGCGCATTATCATGTAGATAGCCCGCCATCCTGATGATGCGGTCGGCGAAAGCCTCGCTCTTGAGGGCGAGAACTGACCCGTAGCACCCAGTACTATGCACTTTTCACTTTTCGTTTTTCACTTCGCGCAACGCGCGATATCATTTTGCGTCCATTGCCTGACAGGCTGTGATGGCCACCATCTTATAGATGTCATCCACCGAGCAGCCGCGTGACAGGTCGTTGACAGGACGGGCGATACCCTGCAGAATGGGGCCAATAGCCTCGGCGTGACCAAGACGCTGCACCAGCTTATAGCTGATGTTGCCCACCTCCAGGCAGGGGAACACCAGCACGTTGGCCTTTCCTGCGATGTCGCTACCGGGAGCTTTCTTGCTTCCCACCGAGGGAACCAGAGCGGCATCAGCCTGCAGTTCGCCGTCGAGCTTCAGGCTGGGATCCAGCTCGTGAGCCAGTCGGGTGGCCTCTACCACCTTGTCCACCACCTCATGCTTGGCGCTTCCCTTGGTGCTGAATGACAGCATAGCCACGCGAGGGTCGCTGAAACCGGCCACACTCTTGGCAGTCTGTGCGGTGCACACAGCTATCTGAGCCAGCTGTGCAGCATCGGGAACAGGTGTAACAGCCACGTCACCCACTACCAGCACACCATCCTCGCCGTACTCGGGAGCCTGTGTGATGAGCAGCATAGCGCCGCTCACGCAAGACACTCCAGGAGCGCACTTGATGATCTGAAGTGCGGGGCGAAGAGTGTCGCCGGTGGTTGAGAGTGCGCCGCTAATCTGTCCGTCGGCATCACCGTTCTTGATAATCAGGCATCCGAAGTAGAGAGGGTCCATCACCTTGCGGCGGGCCTCCTCGATGGTCATGCCTTTCTTCTGGCGCAGCTGGAAGAGCAGTTGCGCATATTCCTCTGTCTTGGGGCTGGTGGCAGGGTCGATGATAGTAGCCTTGCCCACGTGTTTGAGACCCAGTTTGTCGGCAAGTGAGAAGATTTCCTGCTCGTTGCCGATGAGGATGATGTCGGCCAGTTCGTCGGCCAGAGCACGGTCGGCGGCGGTCAGTGTACGTTCCTCCAGGCTCTCAGGCAGCACGATACGCTGCTTGTTCTGCTGAGCGCGGAGGATGATCTTGTCCATTAAGCTCATGATGCTTACTCCTTATATATATAATTGTGTGTTGTTATGTCGTGTCAGAATTTGCCCTTCATCAGCAGCAGCTCCAGGTCTTCGGCCGACAGGCGCGAGCGGAACTCGTCGTTGTAGGCGGCGCTGATGTTACCCGTCTCCTCGCTCACCACGATGGCCAGAGCGTCTGTCTCCTTGCTGATACCCTTGGCAGCGCGGTGACGCAGACCGAACTCCTTGGGAATGTCCATATCGTGACTGATGGGCAGGATGCAGCCTGCAGCCGTTATCTTTTCGCCCGAGATGATCATAGCACCATCGTGCAGGGGGCTGTTCTTGAAGAAGATATTCTCAATGAGGCGCTGACTGATGCGCGCGTTGAGCACCTCACCCGTGCGGATGAAGTCGGTCAGCGGCAGCTGGTTCTGCATCACTATGAGTGCTCCCACGCGCTGTTTGCTCATGTTGAGACAAGCCATCACGATGGGAAAGATATCCTCACGCTCGTGCGCCATGCCGGGTATCCCCCTTTTCTTATCAGGTCGGAAGAGGTGGATAAAGCGTCTGGCACGCTGATGAGCTCCGATGGTGTAGAAGAAGTGGCGTATCTCCTCCTGGAAGAGGATGATGATGGCAATGGCTCCCACGTTGACCAGCTGGTTGAGTATATTGCCCAGGAGCTTCATCTCGAGCACCTTGCTGATGACTATCCAGAAGCTTATGAAGAGCAGCACACCATAGAAGATATTCACCGAGCGCGACTGCTTCATCAACTTGTAACAGTAGTACAAGATGATGGCCACCAGCAGGATGTCTATCACATCCTTCAATCCCATCTCTAACATGAGCGCATCTTATTGGTTATCTTCACTGCCTCTACGGCCTCTTTCACGTCATGCACACGCAGGATGGCTGCACCCTTCTGCAGAGCCAGCGTGTTGAGCACGGTGGTTCCGTTGAGTGCATCCTGCGGTGTTACGCCCAGCAGGCGGTATATCATCGACTTGCGGCTGATGCCCACCAATATAGGCAGCTCCAGCACATGCAGATCCTCGAGGCGGTGCATGAGCTCATAGTTGTGCTCCAGCGTCTTTGCGAAGCCGAATCCAGGGTCGAGGATGATATCTGCCACCCCCATCTCGTGCAGTCGGTGCACACGTGCGGCGAAGTACTGAAGCATCTCGGTGAGCAAGTCATCATAGTGAGGTGCCTGCTGCATGTTCTGCGGATTGCCCTTCATGTGCATGAGGATATAGGGAACTCCCAGGCTGGCCACTGTGGAGAACATGTTCCCGTCCAGTTCGCCACCCGAGATGTCATTGATGATCTGCACCCCGAACTCCTCCACGCACATGCGTGCTACATCGGCGCGGAAGGTATCCACACTCACCACAGCATCGGGAGCCACACGTCGCAAGACAGCCAGCGCATGACGAAGACGCTCCATCTCCTGCTCGGGCGACACGTCGTCGGCACCCGACCGGCTCGAATAGGCTCCTATGTCAATCATATCGGCTCCCTCGGTCAGCATCTGCCGTGTGCGCAGCTCGATGTCTGCCTCGGTCTGCTTACGGCTCTGTGCATAAAAGGAGTCGGGGGTGACATTGAGAATACCCATCACTCGCGGGACGCTCAAATCCATAAGCGTTCCGCCCACATTTATGGTATAATGGGGAAGTTGTCTCGTCTCGTTCATGCCACCTCTGTTATGACGGGCAAAGTTATTCATTATTTGAGGAACGTACAAGCGAAACGGGAAAAATGCGCTAACTTTGCGCTGGACTCGGGGCAGCATGCCCTTGTGTCAGTGTAAAATGAATGGAAAGATGACTTCACTGGAATCACTCTATGAGCTCTACCTGCAACACTCGCAGGTGACAACGGACAGCCGCGACTGTCCCAAGGGCTCTATCTTCTTTGCCCTCAAGGGCGAATCGTTTGACGGAAACCTCTTTGCTGCCCGTGCACTGGAGCAGGGATGTGCAGCTGCCGTGGTGGATAACCCCGAGGTGGCTGTTGACGACCGCTTCGTGCTTGTCAGCGATGTGCTGGAAACCCTGCAGCAACTGGCCGCCATGCACCGCCGACGCTGGGGGAAAACCGTCATACAGATAACCGGAACCAACGGCAAGACGACCACCAAGGAGCTCATAGCGGCTGTGCTCTCGCAAGCGCATCACGTGCTATACACCCAGGGCAACCTGAACAACCACATAGGAGTACCCCGCACACTGCTTCGCCTGACCGACGAACACGACCTGGCGGTGGTGGAGACGGGAGCCAATCATCCCGGAGAGATACGTTTCCTGTGCTCGCTGGTGCATGCCGACTACGGACTCATCACCAATGTGGGACGGGCGCACCTGCTTGGGTTCGGCTCGTTTGAAGGCGTGAAGCGCACCAAAGGCGAACTCTATGACGACCTGAGCCGGCGTGGCGGACAGATTTTCCTGAATGCGCTGGACGACGACCTGCGCCAGATGGCCCAGGAAAGGGGACTCATGGTGGGCCGTCAGGCTATCCCCTATGTGGAGGCAAGGGTAGAGAGCTGTTCACCCTTCCTGCATATCCAGTGGCGCCAGGATGTAGATGAACCTTGGCACAGCGTGAGCACACAACTCATTGGAGCATACAACATTGCCAACCTGCGTGCTGCCATCACCGTGGGACTGCACTTCGGCGTATCGCCCAAGCAGATAGACCAGGCGCTGGCAGACTACCGCCCCACCAACAACCGCAGCGAGTTCAGGCAGACGGAGCACAACAGACTGGTGGTGGATGCCTACAACGCCAACCCATCGAGCATGGAGGCAGCACTCACGGCATTCGACTTCGTGGAGCAACCATCCAAGATGGTCATCCTGGGCGACATGCGTGAGCTGGGAGCCGAAAGCCGCCAGGAGCACCTGCGCGTGCTGCATCAGTTGCACCGCATGCACCTTGAGCAGGTGTGGCTGGTGGGCAGCGAGTTTGCTGCCGCCCTGCAGGATTTCCTCGGGGAGAATGCCGAGGCGCAGCAGACTACCACCTACCTCACCTTCGAAAGCGAACAGCAGGTGGAGCAGCATCTGGCAGCCCATCCGCTGGAGGGCCATACCATCCTGGTGAAAGGCAGCAACGGCACAGGACTCTTCCGCCTTCCTGCCCTGCTCTGATCCGACCGCCCCGTACATTTACACATTATATATAATATAAGGAAAAAGGCCGGCACGCACACCCGACGACGGAACGGGCACAAGCCCAAGACAGTCCGTCATGCAAGCCAGCCCACACCACACAACATACAACACAGATGAAAAGCGTCAGACCCAAGAAGCAACTCGGCCAGCACTTCCTCACCGACCAGGATGTAGCACGCCGCATAGCCGACACCGTGGATGCCTGCCCGGCACTGCCAATACTGGAAGTGGGCCCGGGAATGGGCGTGCTCACCCAATATCTCCTGCCCAAGGGACGGCCCGTAAAGGTGGTGGAGATAGATACCGAATCGGTAGCTTACCTCAAGGAGAATATGCCGCAGCTGGGCGAAAACATCCTCGGGGACGATTTCCTGCGCATGCCTTTGGACCAGGTGTTCGGTGGCCAGCCCTTCGTACTCACTGGCAACTACCCCTACAACATATCAAGTCAGATATTCTTCCGCATGTTGGAGTACCGCGACCTTATCCCCTGTTGCACAGGCATGATACAGCGTGAGGTGGCACAGCGAATGGCGGCCGGTCCCGGAAGCCGCACCTACGGCATCCTGAGCGTACTGCTGCAGGCTTGGTACAGCGTGGAGTATCTGTTCACAGTAGATGAACACGTGTTCTGTCCGCCTCCCAAGGTGAAGAGCGCCGTTATCCGGCTGACCCGCAATGAGGTTTCCTCGCTGCCCTGCAACGAGGTGCTCTTCCGCAGAGTGGTGAAGACAACGTTCAACCAAAGGCGCAAGACGCTGCGCAACAACATACGTCCGCTGCTCGCGCAGATTGACAACG
>SAMEA104315436__coassemble_790_pt1 | contig 45004 bp, 36 predicted proteins | sample SAMEA104315436__metabat2_low_PE_029 | metagenome-assembled genome bin SAMEA104315436 (sample SAMEA104315436) | gut metagenome | biome: Monkey gut; feature: monkey-associated habitat; material: faeces | place: China | collected 2013 | reverse complement strand
CCTCCCTGTTTGCGGTTGCAAAGGTACATCGGTTTCGGACGTTTCACAAGCATCGACACCACTTTTTTCAATACAAAGTGAAACTTTTCTTCCCTCTCATTATATATATATATTGCGCGCGCGATTCGTTTTCGGGATACCAGGGGCGGTTCCGAGGGTCTGGGGGCGGAAAAGGGCGAAGAGGGAGAAGGGCGGATTTTCCGGCGTTTGGAGGCAGTACTACTTAACTTGACGATGAAGTATAGCTCCTATCGTCAATGAAGCACTACTCCTATCGCATATGAAGTACTACTCCTACAGAGCATGCAGTACTACTCCTGCCTTTCTGACTACCTTTCCAGTATTTGGCTCCGCAAGAATTGGAAAAACAATCCTTGCGGAGCGGAGCGAGGTTATGAGAAACGAGGTCTGGTGATTCTTTCCGCTCGACACATCGCGGTGCATCGGCCATCGCAGCATGCTTCATCTGACTTCGAAGCATGCTCCGATGGGGCTCTCAACGCATTCCATAGAAACCTACATCATGTTTGGCAAAAACACGAGACACATTCAACTTAAACTCGCAGCACATTTAACCCAAACACAAAACAAGTTCAGCCCAAGAGCCTCATCACTCTTCACCGAAACACTAAACAAGTTTGCCCGAAACCCAAAACAAGCTTCGCGAAACCTCATATCATGCTGCTCTTGACTCCCCATCATAAAAGCGGGCACTTCCCTTCTGCAAGACTTCTTTTCATAAAAGCATGGAGAGAGAGACTAAAAAGAGAGCGGGATGCAACACAAACGAGGGAAACAGGAAGCCCAATGAGGGAGAAAAATCGCCCGAACGTCAAGAAATCTACATCTTAGTTCATTTTTTCGCCCATTTCGTACCATTTTACAATCAAAAAGAACTAACTTTACGGAGGAAAGGAGCGCAAAACGCTCTTTTTACAGTCAAAACGATTTATATACGGACAACCGCTAACCAATTAAAAACTAAACGAAGATGAGAGGAGTCAAGGGTGTAATAGGAGCCTTGCTAATAGCAATCGGTCTGGGTTCCTGCAAAGAACACATCGACATGAGCGCACGTTATGTCTTGAAGGAAGAGACAGCCTACAGTTATCTGTGCAAGCACGAGCAGTACAGCAGTTTTGTGGATTTGCTGAACAAGGTGCCTGTGAGCCGAATGTCCAGTTCCACAGTAGGTTCGCTGCTCTCCGCCCGCGGCCACTTCACAGTATTTGCCCCCGACAACGACGCCGTGCAGGCTTACCTCGACACTCTGGCCATGAAGAACATCATAGCAAGTGCCAGTTGGGATGGCTTCCGCGACAGCACCACCCTCGACTCCATCCGCAAAGTCATCGTATATAATAGCGTCATCAACAGCGGCGACAATCTCCCGGCCTATGATGTAGCCCAGTTCCCCATCAACGACGGCGGCGAGTTCTCGAAGAGCAACATGTATGACCGCAAGCTGATAGTCAACTACTTCGACGACCCCGACAGCATCACCATCAACGGTGCGCTGATGGACGCGCGCAACAATAACATACGTGTGCTCAACGGCTACGTCCACTGCGTGCACTCTGTGGTGGCTCCCACAAACAACACCCTGGGCTACCTCCTCAACAAGATATACACCGAAAAGGAGTCGGGCTACTACGTTTCCTCTATGCTCGTACATGCTGTGGGCATGCTCGACACCCTGCAGAGATACAGGGATGATGCCTACGAAATGGCTTATCAGACAGGACAAGTGCCCGAGATGATTGCCCACGAATCGGGTGTAGGCTACACCACCGGCAAGCTGCCCGAGCACAGGTATTACGGCTTCACCTTCTTTGCCGAGACCGATGATGTGTGGGAGAGAGAGATAGGCAAAAACCGCTTCGACATCACGGTGGATGATGTGGTGAGCTGGCTCAAGGAGAACGGATACTACCCCACCGCCAAGACCGACGAGAACTACCACAGCGAGGACAACATCCTCAACCAGTTTGTCACCTACCACTTCCTGCCCATGCGCCTTGCCTCCGACCGTCTGGTGCTTCACTGGAACGAGAAAGGCTACTCTTCGCAGAGGAAACAGCCCACTGTGGTTCAGTACGAATACTACACCTGCATGGGTAAGCGCAGACTGGTGAAGTTCCTGGAGAGCGCCGAGAGCGACGGCGTACGTATCAACCGCTTCCCCAAGATAGACAACGGCCGCCGAGGCAGCTACCACGAAATCAGCTGCGATGCAGACAAGGCCGGCATCAAGGTGCCCATACCCGAGACCGAAGGCGAGTTCAACGTGCGCAACGGTATAGTCTATCCCATCGACCAGATAATGGCCTACACCGAAGAGGTACAGCAAAACCTTCACAAGGAACGCATCCGCTTCGACATCGTATCGGCCATGCCCGAGATGATGAACAACGACATCCGCCTGCAGTATTACAGACTGGGACAGCGCTGGGGATTCCCCTTCACCAGCCAGTATCCCTACTTCGATGACGTGTTCATCGGCGACGAGAGCTGGTTCTTCTATTATAACGGATACGACGAGACGATGAAGAACTACCAGGGCGACGAACTGAACGTGCGTGGATTCCTGGATATCACCTTCCGTCTGCCGCCCGTACCTGCCGACGGCATCTACGAGATTCGCTTCAACGTGCAGAGTGAGGGCCACAACCGAGGAATGGTGCAGTTCTATTGGGGAGAGAACAAGAACAACCTGCCACCTATGGGTATTCCTCTGGACATACGCACAAGCGGACTTGAGCGACGCACCACCAGCGGCACCTTCCCCAGCAATGTGGGATGGGAGAGAGACACTCAAGACGACGACTATAACGCCGAGGTGGATAAGAAGTTGCGCAACAACGGCTTCATGAAAGGAGCCGAGATATATTGCGATGGCGGTCAGGGACTGTCAACAATGGCACGTGCCGATCCCGTTATCGTGCGAAGAATCATCGTGCGTGAACCCATGAAGGCCGACGAGACCTACTATCTGCGCTTCAAGAGCGTGCTCGACGACCAGACGCGTGAGTTCTATATGGACTATCTGGAATATTGTCCCAAGGAGGTATATGACAACCCCGAGACTCCCGAAGACATCTGGTAAGCCCATCACCACACAATTATTAACCCACTCATGACCAGAGACAAGAACAGGCAAGCATGCCGCACAGCAGCGAGGAAGCCAGGCACATACGTGTGTCTGGCACTCCTGTGCCTGTGCCTGTCGGCTCACCATGCAGCGGCTCAAGACCATCACGAGCAGCTGACCACACTGCCCACGCTCTACATAGAGACCTTTGACCGCCAGGACGTTACCGACCACGACAACTACAAGTACTGCCGCATGGTGATGGTCAACGGGACAGATACCGCGCGATATGACTCTGTGAAGATACGCGGGCGAGGCAACACCACATGGGGGTTGCCCAAGAAACCCTACCGCATCAAGTTCCCCAAGAAGACACGACTGCTGGGACCGCAGGAGGCAAAGGCCAAAGACTGGGTGCTGCTGGCCAATGCAGGCGACAAGTTGCTGCTTCGCAATGCCTTGGCATCACGTGTGGGCGAACTGATGCAGATGCCTTTCACCCCCTGCTACCAGTTTATCGACCTTTACTTGAACGGCCGCTATGACGGCAACTATCAGGTTTCCGACCAGATGGAGGTACACAAGGGGCGGCTGGAGATAGCACGGCAGGATACCATGGTGACCAATCCTGCCACCGACATCAGCGGTGGCTACTTCCTGGAACCCGAGGGCAATACCACCAGTGACGGACTCTACTTCATGAGCAAACAGGGATGCCACATACGCATTCACGACCCCAAACCCAAGGTCATCAACCCGCGCCAGCTCAACTATATCAAAGCGTATATCAACAAGTTTGAGTCCGCTCTCTATGGCGACGAGTTTGCCCATGCCAAGCGCGGTTATCGTCAATACACCGACACCACCTCGCTCATCGACTGGTACCTGGTGCAGGAGATAAGTGCCAACCCTGACGGCTTCTGGTGCTCCTATATATATAAGGAGAGAGCCGACGAGCGTCTCTACTTCGGCCCCATCTGGGACTTTGACATATGCTGGAACAACTGTTCGCGCATGGGAGATGTGAGCAAGCGGCTCGCCATCCAGTTCGGCTACGGAAGCAACTACACCATCAAGGGATGGTACACCCGCATGTGGGAAGACCCTTGGTTCAAGCAGGCTGTATGCCAGCGCTATGAGCAACTGCGCGAGCAGGGGCTCGACGAGCAGATGATTGCCTTTGTGGATTCTATGGCACTGGTGATACGCCCCTCGCGCATCGAGAACTTCAAGCGGTGGAGCATCAATACGAAGACATACGACGAAGTGTTCCTCTTCAACACCTATGACGAATATGTGGAAAACACCAAGGAGTTTATCCAGGTGCACAACGAATACCTCTCCAAGGAGTTCCACCGCCGCTGCGGACTGGTTGCCACCAAGGCTTTCCAGGCTCAGGAGGAGTATTCCTACAAGATATACAGCAAGGCTTTTCCTGCCATGGCAGCCGCTCTGACCGACCATCAGGTGGGCATCAGCCGTGTGACCGACGAAAGCGACGAGGGCCAGAAGTGGAACATACATGCCACCGGAGGCCACTTCCTCATCGCCAACGCACAGACAGGAATGGCTCTGAGCGACCGTGGAACCGGCGAGGGCGAACTGCTCACGCTGGAAGCACCCGACAGCACAGACCACCACCAGCTGTGGGATTTCATACCTCAGGGTGCCGGAGGCTACTATAACATCAAGAATGTGAGAAGCGGACGGGTAGCCTACAACAAGGATGGAATGGCGATGGAGGGCAACCCCATCTGCAATGCCAACAGCGATGAGCGCGATGCCACCAGCGGCAACCGCCAATGGCAACTGATGACAGTGGGCAAGAGCAACCTCACACCCGTGGAAGCCATTGAAGCTCAGACCGACTACGTACTGGCCTACAGCGCCCAGGCCCAGACTCTGCGCTTCCTGTGCGAGCAGTCTGACAGGCCAGTGCTGCAGTTCACGGCGAACCTGCACAACACGTCGGGCATGCTGATGGCACAACTTTCCTCCACCGGCACATTCAGCACCGCCAGCCTGCCACGCGGAGTGTATATCGTGAGCTGGAAGTTTGGAGGCACCGTCCACAGCTGCAAGTTCATCAAGAAATGAGCAACTGCAGGAGCACGCCAAACGGGCACAACAGGCACCAGAAACAGTAACAGAACCAAAGACATAAGCCAACGACATCAAGTACAACCCAACAGAGATAAGACAACCAAAGTAACAAACGCCCAACGACAACAGAGAATGAGAGTTAACTACACTAAATTTACCACTAACCTAAAACGAATGCAAATGAGAAGAAATGCTTTCTCTGCCATGCTGCTGCTATTGCTCAGCATGGTGTGGAATGTGCAACCTGCCTCTGCGCAACTGTTTCAGCCCGACGAGGATTCGCCGCTCATCACCAATGTGGTGGCCGACCCAGCCGAAACTCAGTTGACCAGTAACTGCACATGGAAGATTACCCCTGGCAATGACAACTACTCCTACAACCAGGTGTTCATCGATGCCGGCAACGAGCTGGGAGCTTTGATTGACGGAGACCAGACCACCTATTGGCACTCCGACCCCACTGGTCCCAACCTGCACAATCAAGACCTGTACATCCAGGTGGATTTGAAGCGCACCGACATCCAGAAGTTCTTCTACCGCTACGACCGTCGTGCCGATGTGTATAACGGCCAGGTGCGCCGAGGCATCATGTGGACCAAGATTGAAATCAAGGCTACCAACACCCCTGAGGACAACAGTTCATGGGTGACAGTGGCAGTCCATTCCGATCTTCCCAATGAGAAGATAGAGGATTGCTGGCCTTACACGCCCCCAATGGTGAGCATGAGCGTGCCGTACAGGTATCTGCGCTTCTATGCCCGCGATTCCGGCCAGCCCTACTGGTGCTTCAGTGAGTTCCAGATGTATCCTGCCATTGAGGTCAAAGATCCCAGAACGACACTCATCCACTTGCTGGACAGTGTTGGCCCGGGCACCTATCAGACAGGTACCGATCCAGGCTACTATCCCGAGGAAAAGGTGACTGCCTTCGAGAAGCAGTGGGATAACGCACAGGCTCTGGCCGACAAGTCTTCGGCCACCGATGCAGAACTGGCCGAAGCCGAAAAGGCTCTGCGCCAGGCTCTGAACGATGTCACCGGCAACCAGATTCAGATTACCGACGGCTACTACCGCTTCATCAGCGCCAGCGAAGCCTACCAGACTCTGCAGGGTGTGGATAAAGCCCTCATCGGCAACACAACTGAGAGCCGTATGGCATGGGGAAATCTCGACGAGGAAGACCCCTATCAGGTGTTCAAGGTGACCAAGTTGGCAAGCGGCAACTACAGCATCCAGTGCGTGGGCAACCAGAGGTTCATCGACTGGGTGAACGGTGACGCATGCCTGACAACGGCAGCCTACAACCTGCCTCTCGTGGAGAAGCAGACCACCGAGCAGATTATCACTCCCGACATTGCACACAACACCCCATGGTTCATGCTGTGCAACGTCAAGAACAAGTTCTCCTACCACATGCTCTCTCACAACAATGGTGCGGGCGAGTCGGGCTACCTCTGCGCAGCCAACGTGGGCTATAACTCCTTCAACTATTGGTACGTTCGCCGCGTGGATGATGCTGTGGGCGATGCCATGACAGAGAACGGTCTGAAGAAGACCTATGCAACCCTGCTGGAGCTGGCTATCGAGAATGCCAAGCAGGTTCGCGCAAAGGCCAACGACTATGAGGCTCTCATCTATGAGGCCGATGATGAGGACGATGCACACAACCAGTTCTCAAGCAATGCCCGCTGGACTTACAAGGATGCAGCCACAGGTGGCCAGGGTGCTTATGCCAACCTGATCGACGGCAGCAGCGACACCTACTTCCACTCTCGCTATCCTGCCAATGCCGTAGCAGGCTACCACTATCTGCAGGTAGATCTGAAGCGCACCGACATCCAGGAGTTCCTCTTCAAGATGCTGCGCCGAGGCGATGGCGGTTGGCGCGACAACTGGAACCAGATGCCAATTGACATCGAGATATGGGTTACCAATGATGCAAGCGCCGTGGAGGAGCCTACTCCCACCAACGACGACGAAGCAGCCGCATCTGCATGGAAGAAGATAACCCGCTTCGACAAGGGCTTCCCAGCCGTGAGCAGCCGTGAGTACTACACCTCTCCCATTGTGGAGATGGGTGCAGCCTACCAGTATGTGCGCTTCGTGGTTCTCAACACTCAGGGCGGACCTGGTTACTTCAACATGAGTGAGTTCCAGATGTACGGCACCACACCTACTGAGTCTTCAGAGTACTTCACTGTGAAGGGCATGAAGGAAGCATGCGACCAACTGGATGCCGAGATTCTCAAGGCTCAGGAGAAGATTGATAACCTCACCGCAGTGCAGAACGATACAGCTATTATCAATGAACTGGCACGCAAGGTCAACGAGCTGTATGTCGATCGCAGAGGTATCAGCAACACACTGGGCACATACCTCACCAAGGCCGCTGCCACATACAAGACAGCATTCAGCTATGACAATCTGCTCACCGAGGCAAGCCAGATTACCGGCAACAGCATCGTTCCTGGCCTTGAGTATGGCTACTTGATTGACAATAATCTGGGCACTTACGTACAGACCAATTCACCTGGAACAGCAATGAACCAGAGCACTCTGTACTTTGACTTGGATCTCAAGCGCACAGACCTGACCGAAATCAACTTCGAGTACTATGGTTTGGCCACAGGCTACAAGAACCCCGATGCATTTGACCTCTACGCAACCAATACTCCCGACGACAATACCAGTTGGAAGCGCATTACATCTCTCACACAGGGATTTGATGTGAACAAGCCCAATGCCCACTATGTAAGTCCAGATATCAAACTGGGTGCAGCCTACCAATATCTCCGCCTCTACCCCATGGGCTGTGCAGTGGATGAAATCAATGTGAATATGGCTGAACTCCAGTTCCACAGCACCATCCCAAGCGAGACCAAGTCACAGTATTATTATGTGGCTGGCCTGAAGGACGCTGCCGACAAGCTGAAGGAGGTTATCGACCACGTGCAGGAGAAGGTGGACAAGGGTCTGGCTATTGACCTGAGCGACACCGCTGCCATAGGCGAAGCTGTACGTGCTGTAAAGGCTCTGGTATATGACACCAACGATTACGCCACTCTGTCGGGCGACATCGCAGCAGTCTTAGCTGACAACTATGCTGTGGGCAACGCAGTGGGACAGTATCCTGCCGAGGCAGTAGAGGCTCTCAAGGCTGCTCTCACCGAGGCCAACGGCATGGTGGATTACGAAAAGGTGGATCGCACCAAGTTTGAGGCAGCTACCAAACTGCTGACCGATGCCCAGGAGGCTTTCCAGGCCAAGCAGAACAAGCTGGACACCCATACATGGTACACCATCAAATATCCCAGTGAAGACTACTTCGTGTATCGCGGTTGGGATATCCCCTCATGGTGGTCTATCAGCAATCCGTTCTTTGACCAGTACATCGTACCCGGACTTCGCAGTGAGGATGCTGCTGAAATCCTGCAGGAGGACGACGTAAAGGCAGGTGACTGCATCTACTACTTCAGCAAGGACGATGTGGATAGCGACCCCACAGCAGCCCAGTGGCGCTTTGTGGAAATCAGCAAGGGCAAGTACGCTCTGCAGAACCGCAGGAGCGGACTCTTCATCAATTCTGGCACCGACCAGAACTCCACCACCATGGAGCTGGATCCCTCTGCCGTCCAGGTGAAGTATCTGGGTTACGGCCAGTGCTCTATCGACCTCTGCAAGATTGACGGTTCATCACTCGGCACCTACCACTTCCTCAACGGTCGCGGCAATGAGATTGCCAACCAGGTGGGTACATGGAGTGCAGTGAGCACCTCACAGCCCGACAACAGCGTGTTTGTCATCGAGCCTGTAGAGGCAGTGGACGAGACGGCTTACAATCCCTCGTTCCTTGTCAACAGGCTTTCTGGAGACATGACTCCTGTATGCTACGCCACCGAAATCAAGTCTATCGAGGGCACCAACGTCTATACTGCTGCCGGCACCATGGAAAAGGACGGCGTCAAGTATATTGCACTCAACCTGGCCACTATGCCTATCCCGGCAGGCCAGCCCTTCTTCATGATTTCCGATATGGAGTATGACGGCGAGTGCACCGACGATGTGCGCATCGTGCCTGGAACCACATTTGCCACCAAGGCAGGAGCCAGAAACGGTCTTACAGGTGTCTTCTCACGCACCCAGCTCACCGAGGGTCAGATTCTCATCACTGCCACCGAAGCTAAGGCCGTGGATAATGTGACCACCTATATCGATGCAGGCACAGCCTACATGAAGTACGGCCTGCGCCTGGTGGATGCCAACGGCGAGTATGACAAGTTGATTACTATCTCGGGCAACCCTGCCAACTTCAATGACTATGACCTCGACCAGCATGCAGGCACCCAGGACGATCCCTTCCCCGTATCTAACGTCAATGAGCTGATGGCTCTGCACGACCTGATGAAGGCGGGTCAGATGAACTATGTGATTCTGGACGATGATATCGACCTCTACGGCGAGGATTGGAATACCCTCAACAGAGAGAGCGATGTGTTTGACGGCAAGAACTGCCGCAACTTCGTTGACTTTGACGGCCGCGGCCATGTCATCTCCAACCTCACCAGCAAGAACCACCGTTATGCAGGTGTGTTCGGTATCCTGTGCGGAAGCGTGCGCAATGTGGGCTTCGAGAATGTGGATGTCGATTGCACCGAGACCGGTTCGGGTGTGCTGGGTGGCTACGTTGGCCATGGCAACTACTGCGATGCAGCCGGCAACAAGCTGCCCACCACTGTGGAGAACGTGTGGGTAACCGGTAAGCTGCATGTGGCCAGCGCCTACTGCGGTGGTCTGTTCGGCAACGTGGGTGGTCCCACTACCGTAAAGAACTGCTACACCAACCTCGACATCACAAGTGAAGCCGACATCGTAGGTGGCCTGGTAGGCCGCGTGCGTGATGCATTCACCGTGGAGAACTTCTATGCTGCAGGCACTTGCACAGGCAAGGGTATCGTGGGCGGCGGCCAGCAGGCAGCCACTCCCGCCAGCACCTACAAGAACATCGTAGTGTGGAACAACACCAACAGCGACTTCGGCAACACCGCTGCTGCTGATGTGAAGGAAGGCATCACCAACTATGACGGCACCAACTTCGCTGCTCTGCAGGAGACCGTTGTGGGCTGGGGACGTGAGTGGTACTGCGATATGGAGGAGAACTCCTATCCCACTCTCATTGCCAACGGCATGAAGCTGCTGCTGGATGTAGTGTTCAATGAGGACGGAACCGCCACCGATGCTTCTCCCATGAAGAACAACGTGGAGGTTCTGGGCACCACTCCCACCACCTACTGGAACACCGAGTTCAACCGCTATGTGGCTAAGTTCGACACCGAGATGGGCATCGTTCCCGACGGCCTCTACAAGGTAGATTTCGAGAAGAACAACACCTTCAAGAAGGCTCTGGCCAACGGTCACTCACTGGAGATGGTCATCAAGGCCGACTATCAGGGCGAAAGCCTGCAGGCTGTGGGCAAGCCCTTCTCTGCCATGCAGGCAGGCGGTACAGGCTTCGAGACGGCCAATGTGGACGGCCAGTACGTGATGCGCTTCAACCCCAACGTGACCACCGACGGCAACAGTCATTGGGGTGCTGTCAACAGTTCTCTCTCTCCCAAGGCAGGTGTGTATTACCACATCGTGGGCGTATGGGACAAGCAGCAGCAGAAGGCTTGCATCTACGTGAACGGTGAGAAGGATGCCGAGGTAGAGCTGCCCGGCTCATTCCGCTTCCCCAACACGGGTTGCAGATGGTTTGGCATCGGCGGCGATCCCGACGCAAGTGACAAGGCCAGCAACGCCTGGTGTGGTGATGTAGCCATCGCACGTGTATATAATGACGCACTCACACCCGCCGAGGTGAAGACTCTGTGGAATGACATGAAGGGCGGCGTAGGCATCAACAGCGTGAATGCCGGCACCAACCAGCAGGATGCCATCTACACCATCAACGGCATCCGTGTACAGAAGACACAGAAGGGCCTCTACATCATCAACGGCAAGACCGTATTGGTGAAGTAAGGTGCAAGAGCCATTGCACCGCAGTGCATGAGTCATCACACCGCGGTGCGTTGGTCATCGCAGCAGGCTGCACCAGCAGCCCGGGCTGCACATAACATTAACCAGGGGCAGGGAGCATGCAGGCTCTCTGCCCCTCTTTTGTGCCCGCAAATGAGGTCCCTGCATGATTAGCAGACTATTGTGCGGGCTTGTGTGGGAGGATTTTCGTAACTTTGCGCGAAGAACAAACCAAACACACAAGACACAATGAATACACTGGAATCTATCTTTGCAGCCAAGTTGCTGAACGTAAAGGCCATCAAGCTTCAGCCCACCAACCCCTTCACATGGGCCAGCGGCTGGAAGAGCCCCTTCTATTGCGACAACCGCAAGACTCTTTCCTTCCCCGACCTTCGCACCTTTGTCAAGGTGGAGCTCACACGCACCATCCTCGAGAACTTCCCCGAGGCCGAAGCCGTAGCAGGTGTAGCTACAGGTGCCATCGCACAGGGTGCACTGGTGGCCGATGCTCTGGGGCTGCCCTTCGCCTATGTGCGTAGCAAGGCCAAGGACCATGGTATGGCCAATCTGATAGAGGGCGAACTGCAGCCCGGCACCAAGGTGGTGGTGGTAGAAGACCTCATCAGCACCGGCGGCAGCAGTCTGAAGGCTGTGGAGGCTCTCCGTGCAGCAGGCTACGAGGTGGTGGGCATGGTAGCATCCTACACCTATGGTTTCCCCGTAGCAGAGCAGGCTTTTGCCGATGCCGACGTGAAGCTCATCACCCTCACCAACTATGAGGCTGTGGTGGCAGAGGCTCTGCGCACCGGCTACATCGCCAATGACCAGGTGCCCATGCTGCACGAGTGGCGCAAGGATCCCGCACACTGGAACGCCTGACAGCGCCCTCTGAGCGGCAGACCATCACACATGCGGCCATGTGGCTGTGAAGCTTTGCTTGCCTGTCAGGCAAGGCTCCACCGCCACTGAGTCGCTTTTTACTCAATGAAGAAGAACCAAGAAGAGAAGAATGGCAGAATACAAGAGCACGGTGCATGTGTCACCGTTTCCCCAGCAGAGAGTATATGACCGCCTGTCGGACCTCACTTTCCTGACACTCATACAGAACAACCTGGACAATCCCGAGATGCGTCAGCGCATCCTCGACCAGGCAGACGGCAAGGTGACAGCCGAGCAGCTGGATACCGCCAACGAGAAGATACGCCAGATGCAGGTCGATCGCGACAGCGTGACATCTGACTCACCCGTGGGCAAGATTACGCTGCGCATCGTGGAGCGCGAGGAACCCAAGTGCGTCAAGTTTGCCCTCGAAGGGGCTCCCGTGCAGGCCAACCTGTGGATTCAGCTGCTGCCCCAGGCCGACCAGTGCGCATTGCGCGTGACACTCAGGGCAGAGCTCAACTTCCTCATCAAGCAGATGGTGGGCAAGAAACTGGAGAAGGGTGTAGAGGGACTGGCGCAGATGCTGGCCAACATACCTTATTAAAATACAGGGACACTGGGGCTGCGGCTCTCAGTCATCCCAGACCAAAACACAAAGCATTATGCCAAAATTGTGGGACAAGGGCTTCAGCACAGCCCAGGAGATAGAACGCTTCACCGTGGGCAGAGACCGTGAGATGGACCTCTACCTGGCCGAGAGCGATGTGCTGGGCAGCATGGCACATATCACCATGCTGGAGAGCATCGGACTGCTCACTGCCAGCGAGCTTACCGCACTGCTGGCCGAACTTCGTGCCATCCGCAAGGAAATCCTCGAGGGGCACTTTGTCATCGAGGAGGGAGTGGAGGATGTGCACTCGCAGATAGAGCTAATGCTCACACGCCGCTTGGGCGACATGGGCAAGAAGATTCACTCCGGACGCAGCCGCAACGACCAGGTGCTGGTCGATCTCAAGCTCTTCACTCGCCGCCAGCTACAGTTGGTGGCCCAGGATGTGCACACACTCTTCACCGAACTGCAGGCACAGAGCGAGCGCTACAAGCAGGTGCTCATGCCCGGCTACACGCATCTGCAGGTGGCCATGCCCAGCAGCTTCGGCCTGTGGTTTGGCGCTTATGCCGAGAGTCTGGTAGATGACATGATGTTCCTGCAGGCTGCATTCCGCATGACCAACCGCAATCCTCTGGGTTCGGCGGCTGGCTACGGCAGCAGTTTCCCCCTCAACCGCAGCATGACTACCAGCCTTCTGGGCTTCGATTCGATGGACTACAATGTGGTGTATGCACAGATGGGACGAGGCAAGATGGAGCGCAATGTGGCGTTTGCACTGGCCAGTGTGGCCGGCACACTGAGCAAGCTGGCCTTTGATGCCTGCCTGTTCAACAGCCAGAACTTTGCCTTCGTCAAGCTCCCCGATGAGTGCACCACCGGTTCCAGCATCATGCCGCACAAGAAGAACCCCGATGTGTTTGAGCTCACACGTGCCAAGTGCAACAAGATACAGGCACTGCCCCAGCAGATCATGCTCATCATGAACAATCTGCCCAGCGGCTACTTCCGCGACCTTCAGATTATCAAGGAGGTGTTCCTGCCCTGTTTCCAGGAGCTGCGCGACTGTCTGGCCATGGCCACCTACATCATCCAGCGCATCAAGGTGAACGAGCACATTCTGGACGACCCGCGCTATGACCTGATGTTCTCAGTGGAGGAGGTCAACCGCCTCGCCACCGAGGGGATGCCCTTCCGCGATGCCTACAAGAAGGTGGGAATGGACATCCAGGCAGGACAGTTCAAGCCTCGCAAGGAGGTGCACCACACCCACGAGGGCAGCATAGGCAACCTGTGCACCGCCGAGATAAAGGCGCTGATGGACGAGGTGTGGAGCGGCTTCCACTTCGAACGCATGGAGGAGGCCGAACGCAAACTGGCCACCGGGGAAACCCAATCCTGAATATACAAGGGGGGAAGGCCGATGGGCGATACCCACAAGCGCCTTCCCCTGTTTCTACCACCCCTATGATTCTCATCCGATGAAAGAGCGACTGCTTGCCACCTTCATGCTTCTGCTCGGCATGGTATCCTGTGCCGAGACCGACAGCCTCTACTGCCGCATACCCGCCAGACTGCTGGTAGATAACGTCTATCAGGCTCCTGCACTCTACACAGCCTGCAACAGTCTGGGAGAGTTCTGCTCTGTCACGATGGACGGACAGAAGATCTATTTCAAGGGAAGCAAGGAGACATCGCCCATCAACCTGGTTGCGCTGAACAACTACAACACCATCCTCCTGGGACTGGGCGGGCTCATCATCGGCAAGCCATCATTGCCCGAGATAGGAAAGACCGAGCCACAAGTGGTGTGCTTCGACCTCAACTGCCCCAACTGTTACGAGCAATACGGCGGCATCACCAAGCGTATGGACCTCCAGGGAACCACTGTCCGCTGCCGAGGATGCAACCGCACCTACGATCTCGACGGCATGGGCATAGTATCAAAAGGCGAAAGCGGCCGTCCCCTCTTCCGCTACCGCGTCTCCTACGTCGGGTCTGCACTGGCAGTGGCAAACAGGTAAACTGCCCGTCACAGCACACCGCGTCAGCAGAGGCATTGCGGAGCCTTTGCCTTACCAACAGGGCAAAGGCGCTGAGAGAGGGCGGCGATTGCCCCCCAGGCAAACTACTTCCCGCTGTTCCTGTCATAGAAGAAGCGCCACAGGGGAGCTGCCATGAGCGCCTGGCGGAACTGGCCGTCGAGGAGCATCTGCCACACCTCCTCGGGCTGGAAGAAATGCACCTCCAGGTACTCCGTGCGGTCAAGATGCTGCTGGCCGGTAGGCTCCACCCCCACAGCCAGGAAGCAGTGACAGAGGTTGGTCATCGTACTGGGATTGGCCGAGAGGTCCATCAGATGCGTCCACTCGCCGCCGCTGTAGCCTGTCTCCTCAAGCAACTCACGACGGGCAGCCTCCTCAGGACTTTCCCCCTGCTCCATCACTCCCGCCACTATCTCATAAGACGTTTCGCCCAGAGCATGCCTGTACTGCCGCTCCAGTATCATCCGTCCGTCGTGGGTGAGCGCTATCACATTGATCCAATCGGGGTATTCCAGCACATAATACTCGTCCTCCACCACCCCATTAGGCAACCTCACCACATCCCTGCGTGCCGTGAGCCACGGGCGCTTTATCAGATACTCCGAGGAGAGAGTCTGCCAACTGATGTCCTTTTCCATATTCACCTCCTGCCGCCACTGCACCAGCGGCCTATTCATTATATATATACGCGCGTGCGGGAGAAGCCTCCCATCCGCTCTGCACAAGCAAATTTACGGCTTTCCGCCCACATGGGCCTCATCAGTCAGGAGAAAAGAGCGCACGCCCATGCACACTGCCCCGCAACCCTCACTGGCACAACCCACTGGCAGGAGAAACATGGGCGGGATGACAAAAAACGGTGTCAGAATTTGGTCAGTTGGCAAGAAACCCCTACCTTTGCATCCGCATAAAGCCCAGATGGCGGAATCGGTAGACGCGCTGGTCTCAAACACCAGTGGGGAAACCCGTCCCGGTTCGACCCCGGGTCTGGGTACAAAATAAAAGGCTAAGTGATCAATTATCAATCGCTTAGCCTTTTTGTTTATCCGATTTTCCCCACAGGCGCAAAAAATATAGTAATAAGTCATTATTTTCTTTGGCCACGCAATACAAATACACTACCTTTGAAAAGAAATAAATCCAATTAAATAAAAGTCAATGGAACAAGGTGTTTGGCAAGAGATTGAACAGTTATACCAGAAGTTTCAGCAACTTGGTATTAGTGAAGCGGTGGACTATGAAAAGTACTACCTCTATTCTCTTATTACCCATTCTACAGCAATTGAGGGTTCTACACTCACCGAAGCGGAGGCACAAATGCTTTTCGATGAAGGATTGACAGCTAAAGGGAAACCTTTGGTATATCATTTGATGAATGAGGACTTAAAGAAAGCTTATGAGTTCGCCAAAGAGGAAGCCAAATGTAAAAAGCCAATTAATTCAGCGTTTTTGCAAAAGCTGAATTCGACATTGATGCGTACGACAGGCAGTATTTATAACGTTATGGGAGGCTCTTTTGATTCTTCCAAAGGTGAATTTCGCTTGTGTGGTGTGACGGCTGGTATTGGTGGGCGTTCTTATATGAGTTATCAGAAAGTTCCTGCCAAAGTAGATGAACTTTGCGCTTTATTACAGGAAAAGCAAAAGACTGTGGGAACATTCCGGGAACAATACGAACTAAGTTTCAATGCTCATCTTAACTTGGTGACTATTCATCCGTGGGTTGATGGTAATGGAAGAACAGCCCGCCTGCTGATGAATTACATTCAGTTTTGCTATAATCTTTTTCCAACTAAGATATTCAAGGAAGATAGAGAAGAATATATTTCAGCTTTACGGTTATCACAGGAAGATGAAGTTAATCAGCCTTTCTTAGACTTTATGGCTGGTCAATTAAAGAAATCCATCTCTTTGGAAATTGAACGGTTCAATACTTCGCAGAAAAAGATTTTTAGTTTTATGTTTTAGCTGCTACCTAATAATGAAAGATAAGATTGTAGATATAGAAGGCAAGAAATTTTTCCGATAATAGCTTTCTGGAAATTGCAGATTATAATGAACCTAAAATAAACACTTTACGGCTCACCCGACAAACCAGGGGGAGCCAAAACTCTGCGTCCGTGACCTTCTGAAATCACATTGGATTGCAGAGAATCTTTATAGATTTTATCCTATTGCGGGCTTGATACTGCGGAATGTGATGCACTTTTAATCAAGACATCCCCTACAAACATCATTCTACAATCTATTTTCATGTTCAAAACGAGGAAAGTCACTTAAACATAAGAGATTATCGAGGAAAAGATGTAACTTTGCAAATGAAGAGAATCAACTCTCTCCAAGACATTTGAAATATAAAGGAGCGTTATGCTACTATTGTAAGTGCGAGGCCTGAGAAACCGAAACACGAAATCAACAAGAATTGCATGGCAGTTCCCACGTTATAGCGTGGGCTGTTTAACCATATCTGTTGATTAAGGTTTTCTCAGGGCCTGCACTTTAAGACGTGGTTATTGGCTGTGCCACGCTTCGTGGTTTTAGAGCATTACATAGATGGAATTTAAAATAACAAGTATATGAAAAAGTCATCATTATCTTTTTGGTATTCTTTTATGCCATCGTATCTTTTGTACAAAGTGAAAGTGTTAAACCCACCTTTGGAGCAAAATTGGATAGAGAAGTGGCTGTAGCCAAAATAGAAAAAGAAACCTATCAAGACGTTATTGTCGAGTTAAGGTCAGCAGATTTAGGAGACTTATTCACAGAAGGCGTTAAGATTATTATCAAAGACGCTAAAACAGGGAAAACTGTATAGTAAGCGTTTTTCAAAGTCATACCTCTATGCATTTTCAGATGGTACTATTCCAGTAGGAAAAGGAAACACATGAACTCAGCTTACATTATTTAAGTCAAAAGAATACAACGTCTGGTTAATGGAGATAAGAAAAAAATGGTATTTACTGAGACAAAATAATTATGTATCCTCACGATAATATATTTAATATTTATTACAACATAGGGAAACGAACTCCGTTCTTGGTAAAGCGGTGTGAGTTAGGACTGGCACGGGCATCAAGCGAAAAAAGGCGTATAGACCCAAATCGGGATAGGACTTTTTTAGTTGAAACCGTAAAACCACGAGGGAAATATGGCAAAGCGTATGGTAAATGCTTTGTGAATGGTAAACCTGACGATACGTATAGACAAGAATGTTATCCTGATATAAAAGATGAGGAAATTCCTTGTGCTGGGTGTGGAGAGTGGGTTTTGATAGATGTTCCAGGGGTATCACTTGATGAGATATTTCCAGTTCATAAGGCTAAAGACATTCTGATGTTCGGGAAATATAAAGGAAAATCTTTCGGTGAGATTTATAAGTTGGATTATCAATATCTTCATTGGTTAGAAACGACAGACAGATTTTTCAAAATAGACTTTGAGGAACTTAGGCGATTGTACCCCAATGTGGAATACTCCTCTGATATATCTATAACAGAAAAGATAATTGATTTTGGCAAATATAAAGGGAAGAAGTTCAGTGATATAATAGATGATACAGCTTATCTTGAATGGCTTGTTTCTATAGAGAAATTATCTATTGAGGAATTTAGATTATTAACAACGAATAAATACAATTTAGAATGAAGAAATTTATTGCTACACTAACAGTGTTATTTATCGCCATTAACATTATGGCGCAAGAACATCTTACTTTTAAAGGTATTCCTATAGAGGGAAGTATGACCGAATTTTGTCAAAAACTTAAAACGAAGGGATTCACTTCAATAGGACGTGAAAACAATATAACTTTGTTTACAGGTGATTTTACAGGTCGAAAAGCAACTGTAGGCGTGACTGCAACAGATGATGGGAAAAATGTTTTTGCAGTGGTTGTCTTTTTTGACCCAAGTGGTGAGTGGAACACACTTGTTAATACTTACGACTATTATAAAGATTTATATACTCGTAAATATGGTAAGCCCACGATTTCAAAAGATAAAAATCCAGCCCTCTCAGATTCCAATACCGCATTAATGGCTGAGGTACATCAAGGAACTGTGGTATATGGCAGTGCGTGGGAGGTAAAAGGTGGTGATATACAACTATCTATAGAAAAAACTTCTGGAGTTTATGAGGGTATGGTAATGATTCGTTATAGGGATTCGCAAAATGTCGAGAACAAAATAAAGAATGATTTGGATGATATTTAAAGATTCTCTAATAGTAAAGCATTATAATAATTTGTCTGACTATTGAATAATCATTGATGCCACTCATCCCTATAATACTTTTGTTTTGTTTGATAATTGGCATTGCCTATCTCGTTTATATCAAACGAAAAGAACGAGAACTCATCGAACAGGTTACGCCCATTACTCGTGGAGAATGGTCGGAACGCAGAGTGGTGCTATATTTATTGAAGGAAGGTATCAACCCTAAAGCCATATTTCATGACCTATATATTCAAAAAACCAATGGTGAATATACACAAATAGATATAGCTGTTGCAACAAAAGCAGGTCTTATAGTTTTCGAGGTAAAGGATTACAGCGGTTGGATTTTCGGTAACGAACATCAGAAATATTGGACGCAATTATTGGCGTATGGTAAGGAAAAGTATCGTTTCTATAACCCTATAATGCAGAATGCCAGACATATTCAATCCATTAGGAAATGTTTACCGCACAATCCTGGTATTCCAATTTATTCTGTTATAGTGTTCTTCGGGAATAGTGAGTTTAAGGATGTTACTTGTAATGCTGACAACACTTTTTTAATTTACCCTCGTTCTATCCGTCAGGTGGTTTCAGCTATTTTGATGCAACCTGATGCTAATTTTGGTAATAAATACGAGATAATGAACTTATTCACTGAAGCGGTGCAAAACGGCAATGACCCGATGATAGTATCTTCTCAAATCAACTCTGCCGCATATTATGGTCGCAATACACCTCAGCCAACATATACCACACCTTTCAATTCGTTATTTCATTTCGGAAGATTTTTGCATCGAAGAAGATTTTGGTAATATCAGTGACAATTACATTTTTATGTTGTTCTCTTGTTTGCGTTCAATCTTCCAATCATACGCCCCATTAGCAACATCGGTAACCTCTTTGTAGGTCTGCCGATGTTTTAGTTTATCAAAGGACTATCAACTGTCCGCATAGTCGCAAAGCCATGTTTCGATTGCTTGTTGCTGCTCTTTGGCCTCGCCATAGCTCTGCATCACGCTCTTGATGTCAGCAACTTCATCACTGACAAAGATAGAATTGTATTTGTCCGTGGCTGTAGTGAATAATTGCATCAATGACACGTTTGAATACCTCGCTGGCAGCATAGAGCATATCGGCAATAATAGCCAAAAACCGCTTGCGTAAATTCAACTCACCTTGCAATCGGCTGATGGTTTTGTCTTTCTCCGCATTGGCAAGTTTGACCACATTATTGATGCACAGTTGCACATTTTCGTTTTGTCTGTTAAGTTCTTTAATTCAAGTTTCGGAAGTTAGTTGACAGTCAAAAATAAGACATTAAAAAGGCATAGAGCTTCTTGCGTATATCGCAGGAAATGAGTATCTTTAAGGTATCAATCTAAAAGAGACACAAGCCCTATGCTAATACACAAAGTTAGTACGTTTTTATCAGAAATCAGCACGTTTTTCAAAAAGAGAGAGTGCAAAAGGCGCAGAAGGTGCAATGTTTACCATAATGAGCGTGATTAAAGGAGTAAAAACAAACGAACAGTCACTGTTCTGTCGTAAGAGCAGGTGCAATAGTCTGTATTTGCTGCTGCATGTGTTCCAGTTGCTGCGACGTACCCTTATTTTCTATTGGCTTACAGTTGGTTTACGTATGGATTGCTCTGCACAGACATGAAGCTCTGGTTCCTTGAGGCTTGGATTTACTCCAGACAATGGTTTCTGGAAGTCATCTTTAAGGAAGGAAAGTGGTTGCCCAGTCTTGGCAATGCGAGACCAACTAACCAGAGGATGAAAAGCAGACATCTCATCGGCAAGCTTCATGCTGCCTCCAGGGGTGGGTATTCAGTATGACTTCACCGTCCAACCCAAGGCTGGACGGTCAGAGAATATATATTACTTTGCAAAGTAAGCAGGCTTCATCCACCGTCCAGCCTTGGGTTGGACGGTGAAGAAAAGCCTCTACCCCATCATGATGACTAACTGGAAGGGCATAAGGAGCCTTCTTCTACCTATGCACTAATTAGTGTGTATTGGATAATCTATAATAATTGATATTTATGTTTATATCGTCATCATAAACCACGCGCCAACTACAAGTATGCCCGTCAGTAGTATCTTCATGCCACTTCATCAAAACGTGATGAAGTTTCTGAGGAAACTCTGTCTTGTCCTAACCGAAATCTGCCAGAGTTTCATCGCCATTGTCACCATGAAGGCTTGCGTCTGCTTCCCTCAACTTGTAACGGAAATTTAATTCAGCAGCCCCTATTTGTTTTCCATCATGCAACTTTTGGCAATTCCATTATACCAAATGTGGCAATTTCATTATACCAAATGTGGCAATTCTGTTATACCAAATGTGGATTGTTCGGCGATTGTTCGAGGAACGCTACATGAAGGTAGATTGGAGCCTTCAAGGGAAATCTTGGAAGTAAGGATAATGAAGGTCATGCAACGCTCCCACTTGAATGACAACTTCCATCAGCTTCGAGAAGCATTCCTTTCTGATGGAGAGAGAAAGGAAACTCAGTTAAAAGAGGGAAGGAGCTGCGGAAAGGGGTGCCCGCAAGGGGATTGGAAGGCGGTAACGAGTTACCTGCCTATCCAAACCTCGGGGTTCAACTTGGCTGTTTCCTTGCGCAGCTGGAAGTGGAGAACGCAGTTGCCCTCGCCGTCATCCTTCACTGTGCCCAGGATATCACGTGCTCTCACCTTCTGTCCCTTAGCCACAATGACCGAAGAGAGGTTGCAATAGACGCTGATGTAACTGCCGTGACGAACAAGCACATTCTTGTTGCCACCAAACTGGAAGACAGCCGACACCACGCCATCAAAGATGGAGCGGGCGCGTGCTCCCGGCTTGCCCACGTAGTTGGTACCCTTATTGTCGAGCTGCACATTACGCAGGCCAGGCACGTTATACTTGCCAAAGCGGTTGCCTATCATGTATTGGCCGGTGATGGGAACAGGCAGGCGACCCTTGTTCTGCACGAAGTTGCCGTTGAGCTGCACTTCCTCGGGCGTGAGCCAACTGCCACTCTTGGGCGCAGGAGTAGGCTTAGGAGTCTCTACAGGCTGGCGTGATTCGCTCTTGCCCTTGCTGCCCTTGCCCGCAGCAGCTGTCTTCTCCTTTTGTGCACGACGGGCTGCCTCGGCTGCTGCCCTCTTTCGTGCAGCCTCCTCGGCACGCTTGCGGGCCTGCTCTATCTCATAGGCTATCTGTCGGTCAATCTCTTTGTCGAGGGCGTTGAGCTTCTTCTGCTGGTCGCTCACCTTGCCCTTGAGGTTCTTCTCCTGCTGTCGCAGGGTCTTCACTTGCTTCTTCTGCGCTATCTGCTGCTGGTTGAGTTCCTTGCGCTGCTGCATCAACTCGCGCAAGACATCATTCTGACGCGCCTTTGCCTCCAGCACGCGGTTCTGCGTTTCAAGCAATGCCGTCTGCTTCTGAAGCACCTGCTGTCCCAGATTCTCCTCGTAATGAACAAACTCCTTGGCATATCTGGCACGCCGGTACATCTGTGTGATGGTGGGCGCAGAGAGCACAAAGAGGAGCGGACTGACCTGCCTGCGCTGGGTGCGTGCATATCTGACTGCCTGCTTGAGCTTGGCCTGCTTGGCACGCAATTCAGCCTCTATCTGCGTGATATCGCGCTGCAGGCGCAGAAGTTTGCGCTCCAGCCCGTCCAGCTCAGTCTCCAGCCCATGGATATGCTCCAGCCTCTTGTCGAGCTGTACATCCAGATAGCAGATGGTCTTCTCGCCGCTCTGCACCTGCTTGCGGGTACGGTTGAGTTCGTCCTGAGACTTCTTGAGCGTCTTCTGCAGTTCGGTCTTCTGGCGCTGCAGAGCCTTCACCTTGCGGCTGTTCTGCGCCTGACAGAAGCCTGCAATCAGGCTGAGAATCATGAGAAAGAGAAATGCACGCCTCATCATATCGGTCAGTAATCCTATGCTAATGTTACATCGACAAGCTGGCGAGCCTCCTGATGATGCTCTCTATAGACACCTGCTTGTATTTCTTGGTATTGACTTCGGTGCGGGTCTGCCAGTCGGAATTGTTCTTCAGGTTGCTCAGACTGAGCGTCACCTGCGCCTTGAGCGTACCCGCCGACAGCTTCATGAGCATGCCGGTGGGGAACTGCTTGCCACAGAAAGACTTGTAATTGGAGTAATCCCACGACATGAGCGGGTCGGCATGGCTGTCCCGAGCCACCACACTGGTCTGCAGGAGCAGCGCCCGCGACAGGCTGGCCACGAAATGAAGGGCTGCCTGACGGCGCACTTCACTGGTGAGCCTGAGCGTATCACCCGCTATCTCCTGCTCGTAGCTCTGGCTCTGGGGAGCCTTTCCAGCATCGCCCGGCAGGAAGAGTTCGCCCCAGAAGAGCGACTGGAAAGTGTGGAAGTCGATGCCCGACTGCTGGAAGAAAGGCACCTGGGAATAGGCTACACGCACATACTGATGGTTCATGCGGTCGATGAGGAGGAAGTAGTCGGGCGTTATCTCCAACCGTCCCACCTCCATCAGACCCAGAAAAGCCAGCGAGAGCTGTATCACATCATCGCGCTTCATGCGCAGTGTGCCGCTCACGCCTGCACTCTTCTCCCCTGCCTGCAGCTTGATGCTTGCCTTGGCGGTGAGGGTTGTCTCTGTCTGGCGGTTGGCATTGATGATATCCACAGCCTTGGCGGCCAGACCGGCAGAGTGCGCTCCACCAGCCACCGAAGAACCTCCGGCAGCCGTTCCACCGCGATGCTTACACGAGGAGACCATGAGCAGAGAGCCCAGAAGGGCTATCCACACCATACGGCCGAGCAATGTGTGTATGTTTGCTTTCATATTACTTCAAGTACTTACGTTTCCTGATCTTCTGATTGATGCGCTTGGTGCACGTTCCGTCATCCAGTCTGGCTGCCAGCTTCCAGAACCTCATGGCCAGTTCCATATCGCCGCAACAGGCATGTATGTCGCCTGCATGCTCCAGTATATTGCCGTTGACACCCTCGTTCTCCAGTATCTTCTCGTCGGGGAGAGAGGGGTCGGCAGCCCGGTTGATATACACACGGGCTTCGGTATATTTGCCTTTCTGGAAGAGAATCCACGCATAGGTGTCCAGATAAATGGGATTGCGGGGCTCGAGCACCACCGTGCGGTAGCTCATATCCTCGGCCTCATCGAGCCGTTCATTGGTAAGCGAGAGGAAATAGGCATAGTTGTTGAGGCAGGAGATATTGTCGCTCTTATATACCAGAGACGAGTCGTAGGCGGCAAAGGAGTCGGTCAGCCTGCCCAACGAATGATACATGTCGCCCAGCAGAGCAAAGGCATCGGAGACCATCTCAGGGTTGCTGCTCTCATTGCGAACCGCCAGCCCCTGCTCCAGGATGGGTATCACCTCGGCCTCTTTGTCCTGCCTCAGGAGCGCACTTGCCAGGAAGTAAGGGTAGATGAGATCGCCCTGGCAGAAGTTCACACCCCGTCGCGCGATATCCTCTATTCCATCGTCATCCTGCACCTTCAGGTAAAAGAAGAGCAAAGTACGCATGGCCAGAGCGTTGCCAGGCTCCTTGTCCAGCACCTGCTGCAGTACAGCTGCCATCCGAGGAGCATCCTCGCTCTTGCGCGCCAGCCATTTGGCCTCGGACATGAGGATGTCTGTAGAGCAGTCGGGACGAGAGGTGAGCGTATCATAAGCCGCCAAGAGCATGGGCACACGGGTGGAGTCGTTGGCTGCCTCTGCATTATAGACCTCGAGCAGCATGCACTTGGTTTCGTCATCGGTGTCCTTGTCGAAGAGGATGGAATCACGCACCTGCAGGTATCGGGGCCAGTCGAGATGCTGGTAATAATAGAGCCAGCCCGACGGCAGCCCCCCATAGTGAGGCTCGTCGCGCTGTACTTCCTCCAGTATGCGACGTGCATCATCGGCCCGTTTCTCATCCACAAACTTGGCAGCGAGCACCATCTTGTAGCTCACCTCACGCGGGTAGGCAGCACAGAGGCGCTCCAGTTCGGCACGTGCGCTGTCGGGCTTCCCCATATCCTCATATACGTCAGACTTCTCGATGGAGATATTCTGGGAGATGCCCTCAATAAGCTCCATGCGGTCCAGAGTGGCCAGTGCCAACTCGTTCTGACCATTGGTACGATACACAGTCACCAGCTCTCCGAGCACATCGGTATTGTTCTTGCGCAACCTGGCAAGCCGCTCCAGCACTACTGCCACCTTCTCGGTATCACGATTCTGGACATAATACTTGGCCAACGCACTGAGGTAGGTGGTGTTGGCAGAGTCTCTGCGGCAAGCCTCCTCAAGCATCTTCACACCCACACTGTCCTCGTCAAGGGCATAGAGATAAAACACCGACATGGAGAAAAGAGCCTCTGCCGCTGTGGAGTCAATCTCCATGCAGTGACTGAAAAGCTCGAGTGCTGCGCCCATTTCATCATTGCGGAAACTCTTGGCAGCCTCCATGTAGAAGTAGTCGAAGCGGGGTGACCGCTGTGCCTGGAGCGTACTGCCCACGAGGCCGAAGACCACCATGAGCACCCACACAACGGGCCTCAAGCGCAACAGCAATGGATTATCCTTTCTCATCATGAGCACCTTTACTTCACGCCACTATGGCCAAAACCGCCTGCACCGCGTTCTGTCTGGTCGAGCACATCCACCTGCTCCCACTCGGTCTGTTCGTGCCGAGCGATGACCATCTGTGCTATACGCTCTCCGTCATTGACGATGAAAGGCTCCTCGGAGAGGTTGACCAGTATCACACATATCTCTCCGCGATAGTCGGCATCGATGGTGCCGGGGCTGTTGAGCACGCTGATTCCGTGCTTCAAGGCCAGTCCGCTGCGCGGGCGAACCTGTGCTTCATAGCCCTGAGGCAGTGCGATATAGAGTCCGGTAGGTATCAGTTTGCGCTCCAAAGGCCGCAGCTCGATGGGACTCGACAGATTGGCTCTCAGGTCGAGACCGGCCGACTGCGGGGTGGCATACTGCGGAAGCGCATGGTGACTGCGGTTGATTATCTGTACTTTCATCTTTCCCTCTCCTTATATAATATATAATGTACGCGCACGAAGCCTACACGATGGGCAGACTCATGCCATTGATTTTCCTGTACAAGTCCAGTGCATACACGTCGGTCATACCGCTGATGTAGTCGAGCACCGCCATGATGCGCCCATAGAGTGTGGGTGCCAGGATGTCGTATTGCGTGCTGACGCGGCTGATAAGGCGCTTGGAATAGGCTTTGTCCGAATTGGTCACAGCCTGCACCATCAGATCGGTGAGCGTGGTGATAACCTGGAAACCGGCTATCTCCACATCCACCACCTCGCTGCAGTGGTATATCTTGGCCATTGCAGCAGCCTCACAGGCTTCGTAAGCCTGGCGGGGACGCTGGGAGATGGCCTTGATGAGCGGCCCCTGGAAGGTTCCGCGCATGATTTCATCCTCATGCTCCACAAAGGCCTTCACGCACTCCGTCTCCAGACAGTTGATTACGCAGGAGCGCAGATACACTATCTGTTCGTTCACATCGCCCAGTGTGTGCATCCTCCCGATTATCTCCTCGCGCTTGTCATCATCGAAGAAGCCGAGCAGCAACTGCTGTGTCTCCTGGGTGGTGAGTATCTTCAGCTTGTGGGCATCCTCGATGTCCATGATCTCGTAGCAGATATCATCGGCTGCCTCAACGAGGAACACCAGCGGATAACGTGCGTATCGCAGACTGCCCTCAGGACTGTCCAGCTGCAGGATACCCAGCTCCCGTGCTATACGCTGATAGGCTTCCACCTCGGTGCGGAAGAAGCCGAACTTGTTCTTCTTGCCAGCCAAATCGCTGGTGAAGGGGTATTTGACAATGCTGGCCAGCGTGCTGTAGGTCATCACGAACCCACCCTCGCGGCGACCCTTGAAATGGTGGGTGAGCAGACGGAAGGCATTGCTGTTGCCCTCGAAATGTATCAGATCCTGCCATTCCTGCGGGGTGAGGCAGTCATGTGTCTCCTTACACACGTAGTCCTCAAGGAACTTGCCGTCGCCCTCACTGAAGTAGGTACCGATGGCGCACTCGCCACTGTGGCCGAAGGGAGGATTGCCCATATCGTGTGCCAGACAAGCGGCACTCACGATGGTACCCAGTTCGGTCAGATGGGTAGCAGCCAGTTCGGGATGCCGCTCCAGCAAGAGACGGCTCACGTCATTGCCCAAACTGCGGCCCACACTGCTCACCTCCAGGCTGTGTGTGAGCCTGTTGTGCACGAAGATGCTGCCTGGCAGGGGAAACACCTGCGTCTTGTTCTGCAGGCGACGGAAGGGAGCCGAGAAGATCAGGCGGTCATAATCGCGCTGGAATTCCGTGCGATCATCCTTGCGATGCGGGCGATGCTCCTGCCCGAGCCGCTTGTTGGAGAGCAGCTGTCCCCATTCCATCCTGTCTGTCATACTCCTCTCTCCTCCTGTCATTACTCTGGTTTGTAGAATATACGGTTGGCGCCACTGGTTATCTTGACCAGTTCGGGATGCTCGGCAGCAAAGGTGTCGATGTGCCTCATGCGCTTCTCCTGCAGGATTTCATCCACTGCTATGAGGATGCCAGTCTCCTCCACATCGCCGAACCCGTCGTTGATGGCGGTGCCGAAGAGCTTCATCGTGGGACTCAAGCCCATGTAGGCATTCACCAGAGGCGGTATGTTGTAACCCAACTTGCGCACTTCGCGGTTGAGGATGCGGTAGTCTGCGCGGAACTCATCCTCGGTGAAGAGCTTGCGGAAGATTTCCGCATCATGCTCCAGATGCAGCGGATGCATGGGGACAATGAGGTTGTCGTGGTCGCGGAAATGCTTGTCGAGGAAGTAGAGTATCATATCCCTGGCCATACGGTCATAACTGGGATACATGGTAAACTTGCCAAAGAAGTAGCGCACAGTGGGCTCTATCACCACCAGAGCGCCCAGTCCGTCCCACAGATTGTCCAGTGCAAAGATCCCCTTACGTCCCATGAGCGTGCTCTGATACTCCAATGTGACAAAGGAGCGGCCCAGCTCTATCGTCCAGGGAGCATAATCGCGCATGAAACGCTCGCTGAAGCGGAACATATGGCCAGTGGCCAACAGCGGCTGGCCATCAGCGCCCACCTGCCAGTCCTTGCCCAGCAAGTAGCGGTATCCACCCAGTATCTCCTGGGCTTCAGGGTCCCATACAATGAGCTGGCTGTAGGGCTTCTCCATGGTGTCGAACTCGTCGATATCCATGCTCTTGCCCGTTCCGCCTCCTGCCGCACGGAATGCTATCTCGCGCAGGCGCCCAATCTCACGCATCACATTGGGCGCATCGTGGGCGGTGATGATATAGATGTCATTGCCGCTCTTGTTGGTGCTGCGCAGCTTCTTGTCCGGTGTCAGCTCGGCGAGAAGTACCTCGCGAGGGACTTTATCTATTATTTCTTCCATAATCTTACACAATGCCTACAGGCTATAAACCCGCTCCTGCACCCACTGAGCCCACTGGTCGGGTGTGCGCGAGCGGTCAAAAGTCTGCCAGGGAATAGGTTTGCCTATCTTCACCCGATAGGTTTTGCCCTGGCTCTTATACATCTCATCGGGAAGCAGAGGCTTGGCCAGATTGGGCAGATGCCAGCGCTTGCAGAAGCGGGCTACCCGATAGAAACGGGCGCTGTTCTCGCCCAGGAAGTGCACGGGCACCACATCGCGGTGGTACTGGATGCTCTTCTTGATGAAGAACTTGTGCCATTCTATGTCACGTATCTGTCCGTCATCCTGCTGCCGGCTGCACAATCCAGCGGGAAACATGATGACATTGTCGGTACCTCCGAATGCCTTGTTGACCATCATGGGGAAGTCTCTTCCCTGCTGCTTGCCCGACTGCTTGACAGGTACACACAAGGGTGCCAGCCCCTTGAGGTTCATCAGCAGGTCGCCCACAAGATACTTGATATGTCCGTCATAATGCTTGCCTATCACATAGCCAAGCGTCACCCCGTCGATGGCACCAAGCGGATGGTTGCTCACCACGATACAGGGTTGGCCCATGGGAGGCAGGTTCTCCTCGCCCTCTACATTGACCGTCACGCCCAGATATTCGATGACTCCACGGCAGAAATCCACTCCTACCCTGCCCTGACGCAGGTAACCGTTGATGAAATCCTGGTGGATGAGCCGCTCTATCAGCCTGGTCAGGCAACGTGGTACAAGCCAAGCGCGCTTGCCAGCCTTCTGGCGGATAATCTTGTCTATATCAATCTGAACGATGGTACTTTCCTCTTTCGTCATAATTCTCTATTGCCTAAAGCCGGGCATACTGCTGTGCGCCCACCGCATCACTTGACCGCCACGGGACGGTTGTTGATGAAATAGTTGCCGCGAGGGATTCCAGCGAGCCAGTTGGTGCCCTTATTGAGTCGGATGGTCATCTTGAGCACACCGCCACGGGTGTATATGGGGAGCAGCTGCACGTGGTCGCTATCCACCTTCACTGCCCGTCCTGTCACTTCGATGCGCACTGGGTAGGCGGATGTACTCATGCGCCGTCCGCTGCGGATATCCTTGCTGGAGGTGCGCTGCCGTACTGTATCTGTCCGCACAGGCGTACGCTTGAGGCGGTCATACGAGGCATTGGGGTAAACCGGCGCAATAGCCAGTACCCACAAAAGAACTCCAAATGACCACGTCTTCCAGCTAAACATTATCCCATTGTACATATATTGTGCAAAATTACACAAATTGCGCGTAAGCAACAAGCATACGCACCATGTATTTGAGCCTGCCCGCCACCTACTGCCACCTTATTAGCATAATTTTGCATTTGTAAAACATTCCCTTGACAAAAGCACCTGCCCGAAAGACACAGCCAGCAGCCCCGAAACACCCACCCAACTCGCTGAAGGACAAAGGTACAGCAACCCGACCGCAGCAGCGGCCCTCTCCACCCGCCGGACGATGCCTGCACGGCACGCGCAAACGGCAAACATCTGTAAAGAAAGGGGCTTGAAAGGAGCGCTTTTTGGCCTTCATCGGGCATCGAAAGGCGATTTCCCTTGCATGATAAAGGCAAAAAGCACTATCTTTGCCCCTGTAAAACAACTTATCAAGCACACAGAAAATATGTCGGCCACTACCGTACTACTCATCTTATCGTGCTGTGCCACAGCACATCTGGTCATTGCGTGCGTGCTGGCACTCTATGCCCGACACCGCATCGAATACCTGTGTCTGGCATGGATCAACGGCATCTTCGGCTTCTCACTGGTGGGAGCCGCCTTCTTCAGCGCCATCATAGGCTCCACGCAGCCCGATGCGATGCACCCGCTCATGATGCTCTATCTGGTGGCCGTATGCTATCTGCAGTCCATCTACCCGCTCAGCATCCCCATGCCAGCCTTCCTGCAATGGAAGCGCATGTGGACGTATGCCAGTCCGGCCATCCTGCTCATCGTACTCTACGGAGGTGTGATGCTTTTCGGAGGCAGGCAGGTGATTCTGCACTCGGCATCTGACCTGTGGCAGAACTTCTTCAACATAGGCGTGCTGCTGCGCTTGGCTTCCCTGATACTGAGCCTGTACTACATAGCCAACATCTTCATGCTGCCCCACCGCATGGCCCGTCATGCCAATGTACCGCGCTATATGTTGGGCTATTGTCTGGCTCTGGGCATATCGGCACTCTACTATTGTGTGTGTGCCATCCACTATGACATCAGACTGATGATGGTATATGTCATCATCTTCACCCTGCTCAACCTCTACCTGGCGTTCCGTACCCTGGAAACCATGGCACTCAACCTGCCCAAGCCCATCATCAAGGAGGTGAAGGAGGAACCGGCTCCCGAGGAGGTGGCAAAAGCCGAGCAGGAGGACTTCAACGAGGCCAACCTGCTGAGGTTCCAGCGTATCCAGCTGTGGATGCAGAACCACAAGGAGGAATGGAAGGACAACACCTTCGGACGCGACCGCCTTTGCGAAGCGGTGGGATACAACCGCCACCTGGTATTACAAAGCGTGCGAAGCCAAGGCTTCTACAATACGCACGAATATATCAACTCTTTCCGCATCGAGGAACTGAAGCGTATGGTGCGGAAGGGCGAAGCGAAAACGATTTCGGAATGCTGCGATGCGGGCTTCGGAACCATCAAGACGGTGCGCTCAAGCTTTGAGCGAAGCGAGGGGAGACCCTTCGACGAATGGTTCAAAGAGCAGTTGAAGGAGCGTACAAGCAAAGCGGCCACAGAGCAGTAACCTGCTCACAGACAAACAAGAATCGGGAGGAAGCATCCAAGCAGGGCGCTTCCTCCCGATTTGTTTCTGGCAGACTTCCAAGAGACGGCAATCTGCCCAAGGGCTTTCGGGCAAGTGCAGGTGACTGGACAGCCCCGTCATCCGCTCTCCCAAGCGGAGTGAAACCGCTCAAGGAAGCGAATGACCAGCAAACAGCAGGCAGAATGCCTGCCAGAGGCAGTGCGGTGCGACGCCCAACGCAGCGCATTGCGACGGCCGACGCAGCACGCTGCGATGGCCAATGCAGCGCGTTGCGGCGGCCAACATGCGCAAGTGGTTCCTTTCGGTCAGGCTACCGTCTTGGGCAAGGAAGCGTACTTCACACTGCCCAGAACCGTCTTTTCCCGATAAAAACAGCCGATTTCATCGCTCACAGAACACTTTCAGCCCATTTCATCAATCCCAGTTGACAAGCACATACACATTCTTGGCCTCGGTGACAGAGATAGTCTTGACGGGAGAACGAAACGATTCGCCATCCTGGTTGGTTGCCTCGAAAGTGTACTGCAGAGTGCCATTGGCGGGCACATGGAAATAGGTCAAATCGCGATTCTCCGTGCCTGAAATGGTGACGCTGCGGCCTGTGGAAGGCGATGAAAGCGTGCAGGAGAGGGAAGTGAAGAGGTCCATGAACTGCTCCTGGTACTGAAGGAGAACGCCCACATTAGACTGGGTGGCCTCCAGATTGCCCAAGGTGGTGGTCATGTCGGCCACTATCTTGAAATCACGGCTCACTGTGTAGGTGGGGCTACCCTGCTCATCATTGGCAGCCTCCTGCATCTGGGGGCTATGGGCATAGAGTGTGTAGTTGCCCACAGGCAGACTGATGAGTCCGTTGAGTTCGCTGCTGCCCGCATCGAAGGTGCGTATGACAGTAGAACCTTGCATGATATCCACCTGCAGAGCCTCATCGACAGCACGTGTGGAGAGCGGTTCCACATCGGCCTCAGTCTTTACCTCGATGGGCAGAACACGCAATGTGCCCTCGGCACTCAGTTCTTCGCCGGTGGAAGAACAAGCCTGCAAGGCAAGCAGCGAGATGCAGCCCAGTACTGCGCTCAATACTTTCATATTACTTGTCATATACCAAAGAGATGTCATCAATTGTCAATATACTGCCGATGAACGACCTTGTCTCGTTCTTGTTGACGAGTTTGTCGCCCTCCCACAGCTGATAGCCGTTCTTGCGCTCCCACGGCATGTTGGCGCCCGCATTCACGGTAGAACTGAACACCACATAGATGTAGGCGCACTTGGAATAGAGTGTTCCGTCGGTGAAATCGAGGTTTACGTTGGCCTCCCGCCAGTCTGACACGCTGTTGCTGGCGGTCAGCTCCTTCTCGGCTATCACCTCGTGGGCAGCATCCATGAGCACCAACTTGGCACGCCAGGTGTCGCTCTTGAGGGGAGCATACTTATACCAGAAGTGCATGGAAGTGGGTCGGGAGGTGAAGGCACGTCCGTTGGTGTCGATGGTGTAATAGTCATCCGTTGGTTTTGCATCGGGTCCATTGGTGGTCACAGCCACATCCCCCGTAAAGAGTTCGCCTGCTACCTTATTGAAGTTCTTCACATCGTTGGCAATGGTATTACCTCTGCCCGAACCGGTATTGCGCAGTTCGGCTGCCCTATGACCCGAATGTCCGCCCACCACATAAGAGACTGCGGGGAAAGAGTTATAAGGATTGGCACCAGCATTGAACCAGTCCACCTTGCTCCTATAGCGGGTGGTAAAGTCATTGTTGGTGTTCCAGAAGGAGCTTCCATTCTCGTTCCAAGGGAAATAGGTATTGATACTGCGGGCCGCATTGGCGTAGTACCAGTCCTCCATATCCGAGTTGGGCATCTGGGTGGGAGTCTCCAGAGTGACGCTTTCAACGTTGGACACGACCTTCCTGCGGTAGATGGCACGCACCTGATACTGCTTCTGCTCGGGGTGAGAAGCAAACTTCTGCCTCATTCCATCGCTGCAATCGGTCCAGGTCTGTCCATTGTCGGCGCTATACTGATACACCACCTTGGACTTGAGAGTCTGTGCATCGCCCTTAGTCACCTGCAATTCATGCACGGAGAACTCCTTTGACCACGACTCACGATCATCTACCGTGATGCTGAACTCCGGGCTATGGGTGCTGATGCTGTATGCCTGAGTGTCGCTCCAGCGGTGGTTGGACTTCACGCGCATACTGATATTATTGGTCACAGCAGCACCGTCGTCGGCACAGGTCAACTGGGCAACGAAAGCGGTGAGGTCGATGACTCCAGCGGTTTCACCGAGCTTTGGGAGCACCAGACCGGCATTGGCCAAAGCCTGACGACGGTCATCGGTGAGCTCAGAAAGCAGATAGGTGCCACTGAGCGACTGGATATTCTGGTCGTGGAAATCGAATATGAACTCCATATCCTCGGTAGCCTTCACAGCCTGGTAGCTTACTTTGGGTGCCACCTGCTCGGTCTCGTAATAGTCGAGATGGCCGGTTTCATCAAAGCCTGCAGCGGTAATCTTCGCCTTGGGCAACCACTCCTGAGGGATAACGTCAGAGAGGCTGATGCTCTCGACCACAGTGCTCACCGTGATGCCCAGGATGGCTCCTCCCTCCTGCACACCACCCAGCTGGAGGGTGTATTTATAGTTCTTCTGCCTCTGGGCATTGGCTATGGAGGCAAACTTATAATCGACAGTCTTGCCTGCCGCCGTGCTGCCCTTGAGATAGAAATCCACTGTGGAGCCTGCGCTGAAGTAGGGATTGTGCCCGTCATCGGCGGTGCAGGATACGGTGGTGCTGCCCACACGGCTCTCAATGGTATATTGGGAAAGCAGAGTGGCGGCAGCATCGGGGTCGGCAAAGGCGAATGAAGCCATCGAGTTGCCCACCTTGCACTGCAGGGTGACAGCGGTCACCTGGCCGGCACGGATGCTTGCCGTGGTATTGTCAGCCACATAATAGGGGGCATCGAGAGCCAGTGGAAGGTTGTCGCCAAGGTAGGCGGAAAGCACGAAATTGCCTGGTTTCAGCGCAGGAGAAGCCTTTTCGTACTGCTCCATAGTGCCGCTGAACCAGCTACGGTCCGTCTCATCGGCGATGTGCAAGACGAACTGCTTCTTCATCTCACCCGTCACCTCGTAGGGACAAACACGTGTGGGCTGTGCCGACGAACCGTCCTGCAGGGTGATGTCGAAGCGCCCGCCAGTGACCTCAAGGTCGGCTTGCTCGCGGCATCCAGTGACGCAAAGGCAAGCGCACATGAGGATTGTCAAACCACAGAAATATCTTCTCATATTCATTTCAACTTACTCATACAGCAATTCGAACTCATCCACCCAAAGGGTGCTGCCCGCTCCCACCTGTCCGCAGACACGTGCGCCGCTGAATTCACCGCCGTACTGGCTGGAAGTAGCCACGATGGTCATCATGGCAGGCTTGGCTGTAAGGTCGGTGTATTTAATATCAAACTCAAAGTGCTGGTACTCTTTCACCGTCTCGGTAATGACCTGCTCGCCATAGCCGAAGAGGTTGCCCGCAGAGTCCCAAATCTTAATGTAGATGTGACCACGGTCCATCGTGAGGTTGCCGGGTACGGTTCCTTCGTGGGTAATGGGCATAGAGATGTACTTGTAATAACCTGCCATCTTGAGTGGACGTGCGCCGGTGAAGGGACGACCGAACTGTGGGCTGCTCGACGGATTGCTCAGATTGGTCTTATACTTGCCGATGAACAGGTTGCCTGCAGCGGCTCCCACCAGAGCCACACCAGTAAGGCTGGTGAGACGGGCTGCCTTGCCCTTATAGGCATCACTGCCATCCACAGGCACCGTGGTGGCATCCTTGCCGCCAGCCAGTGTGGAGGTAACACCCTCGTTGCCCGATGCCCAGAAAGCGTCAGGGTCATCGTAGTTGTCGGGAACGCTGTTGGCATACCAGTTCTTGCCCTTCATGGTCCAAGTGTCAAAGTTGAGGTTGGGCACCTCCACTATCTTCTCGGTGGTGAACTTGGCAGTCTGGCCGGTCACTCCATCCACGATGACGTGCCACTCATAGTCGGTTCCATCGGAGAGTCCATGCAACTCGGTAGTGAAAGATGTGGCAGAGGTAATCTTCACATCAGCAGCATCCACACGGGTCCAAGTGCTCTCTGAAGCCTTCTTGTACTCCACTGTGGGAGTGGCGCCGCTGCGCATTCCGCCATTGAGAGTGGCCTTCTTGGCCCATGCATCCACACTGCCTGTGGATGATGTCTGCTCTGTGAACTGCACATCAACAGTCCAAGTGCCCACGAGCTTATCGTTGCGATAGAACTTGAAGGTGCGTGGACGTGTGAAGTCCTTCACCGTGGAGGGGTCGGGCAATGCCTTTGCACGATCACCCTCAAGGTTGAGCTCCAGGATGTTGATATCCTCAAGAGTGCAACTCTTCTTATCTACATACACGATGACAGTGTGGGTGAGCTCGTCTATCTGCGGCTCTCCCACCTGATGGTCAACGCTCACCGAACGGTCAACCTGCCGCCTGACTTTCAACGTCCACATGTAATCCTGGTAGGTGCGCAGCAGGATGGTGACAGGAGCTGAGCAGTCCAGGGTGGTGTTGGCATTTGCAGGAAGGTCATAGAGCGATGTGAAGCTATAGTCGGGGAACTGCAATACATTGGCACAGGCATCGGCATCGGGATAGATTTTTGCTTCGCTGTTGGCCACGAGCTTGGTCACTACGATAGCCTTCAGATCGGTATCTTCATCCACAACTACCTCTACAGCATGACGTTGCTTGTCTATTTTGGCATCGCCCACAATGCCCTTCACCTCGATTGCCTGTATAACCCCCTCAATATAAGGATAGGGTATGTCGTTCTTGATACAGGAAACCAACATACCCATCACCAGCAGGCAAGCAGCCTTGCAGGTCATCACCAGTCCTTTCTTCATAGGATTCAATTTTCTCAAAAGTACGAACAAATACCCAAGTTAATACTGAACAGATTTATATTGAAGTTGGCTGCACTGGTTCGGAAGCTGCCATGCTCTACCTGATTGGTCCGCTGGTTGACCCATCGGAAATCAAGTCCCAACACATCGACCGACACTTCCACCGCCAGGTTATTGGTCACAAAGGCCGTGAGACCGGGAGTGACACCTATCTGGAAGTGGTTTACCTTCTGGTATGTACCCGTTGCCTCCTTGCCTGTTCCCGATATGGTCTTACCCTGGCTATAGCCGTAGGTGAGGGCTCCTTCTGCAAAGAAAGCAAACACCTTGCTCTTTCCCAGACTGGTGTAAGAGCGCAGATAGACCGAAGTATTCACGCCATGCGACAGATAGGAGTAGTCCTTGATGTCGAATGCAAGGTCGTCACCCAGGTCGATATTGATGCTTCCCAGGTCGATATACGAACGCTTGTAATCGGCTCTGATACCCACTGACAGGTCGTCCTTGAAGAAGTAAGAGGCGTGGGGACTAATCTTGAACGAGTAGCCTTCGCCCTTTACATCATCCAGGATAAGCAACTTATAGTTCTTGGCCTGCAGCTCGCCATAGGTGACGATGATGCCTGAGTTCCATGTTCCCTTGGGGATAAACAGGGTACTCTTTATCTCACGATCGTAACTTGTACGCGCATGGACAGCTGCCATGCACGCACAAGTTACAATCATCAGTATTATAAGTCTCTTCACTTAATTCAATATCAATAATAAGAGAGTTCGAAATCATCAACCCACAAGGTGCTTCCGCCACCTACCTGACCAGTCACCTTCGAACCCTCGAAGCGGCCTCCGTAGTGGCTTGAAGTAGCCACGATGGTGATGGACGCTGCCTTGGCAGAGGGGTTAGAGTAGGTAATGTCGAAGCTGAACTGCTTGTAGCTGGTCACTTCCTCCTTGCCTATAAATTCGCCGAAGCCTATCTGGTTGCCGCTGGCATCCCACACGGTGACGTAGATGTTGCACTCATCCTTGGTCAGAGTACCGGGATAGCTGCCGTTGTTGATAGCCTTGGGAGTGTACTTGTAGTAGCCTGTGAGCTTCACGGGACGTGCTCCAGAGTAGGGGCGACCGAATGAAACGCTGTTGGCAGGCGAACTCATATTGGTCTTGTACTTACCAATAAAGAGGTTACCAGCAGCAGAGCCAACCAGAGTGACGCCTGTGAGGGTCTCCATCTTGGCAGCCTTGCCGTTCCTTGCCTCTGCACCTTCCACGGGTGTGGTATTGGGGTTGTGGCCACCAGCCAGGAAGGAGGTAACACCCTCGTTACCAGTTGCCCAGTAAGCGCCATCGGCTGTATAGTTATCGGCAATGCCATTGGCATACCAGTTCTTGCCGCTCTTGGTCCATGTATCAAAGTTAAGGTTAGGAATCTCCTCGAAGCTCTCTGTGGTGAAGGACTCCACACTACCCTCGCTCTCACCGCACACAATCTTGTACTGATACTCGGTGCCGAAGTCGAGAGCCTGCACTCGGGCGGTATATTCAGTGGTCTCACCCACCTTGGTAGCCGCTACTGTCTTCCAATCAGCCTCGCTGGCCTTCTTGTACTTGAACTGTACGGGAGAAGTAGCATCGGCGAAAGAGCTGATACCATCGAGGATGGCAAACTGTCCCCACACCTTTGATGCATCGCCTGCAATGGGCACTGTGGTCACACCATCGGCCTTCAAGGGCACTCCCAGTGTAATCTCATACTCCTGGCGGTTCTGGTCAACGCTGATGTCAATGCTGCCTGTTCCTGTGGTGTTCACATCATAGTTCACCTTGTAGCGGTATGCAGGCAGAGCGCTCTCTGTAATGGTCTGGTTGAACACCTTCTGTGCTACGGTCAGGTCAATGGTGAGCTTCTGTCCGGCCTTGAGGTATGCAGAGCGAGTTTCATCCTTTCCGAAAGAGAGGAAATAGCTCTCGCCGCCATACACCTTGGCGCTGTAGTCGGAGAAATGCTGCTTGAACTTGTCAGAGTAAGATACACTCACCATGCTCTGAGCCAGCTTGCAGGTCACATCCACCGTCTGGTTTACGCCAGCCTTGACCGTCAGCTCCTTCTCTCCACTATATACAGGTACTGCATCGAAGCCCTGTGATACGGTTTTGCCAAAAGAGTACGCTTTCACCGTATATTTGGTGCCAGCCTGCACCAGGAAGGTCTGACCCTGCAGGGTAGTCCAATCATCGGCATGCTTGAATGTAGAGCCATCCTCGTTGAGGATATCCACTGCTATCTGCTCACTGCCCTCTGCCCGTGTGGTCAGAGTCTTATCCACATTCACGGATGAAATCTGGATGTAGGCGTCGCCCGTTCCGCCAGCCAACTCATCTGACTGGCAGGAGAGCATGAGCCCCGCTGCGAGGCTTGCCCCTAATATATTATATATGTAGGATTTCATTTTGTGTCGATTATTATTTACCACTAATTGTTACCTTCAAGTCGCCTGACTTCTCGTTGCCGGCTGCATCCACCACGCGGATGGAGAATGTATTGACACTGTTGCCATACAGACCCAGCAGGCTCATGAAGTTAGTCACATCAAACTTGTAGCTGGTCTTGCCGGCCACTACTTCACCTGGCTTGAGCAGACCAATGCCGGTCTGGTCATCAAGGCTACCTGCAAGCACACCCTCCAAATCACCGGGATTTGCCATGTCGAACTCCTTGTTGAGGCCGAATCCTGCCAGTGTACCCATGAAGCCTCCGTTGTCACTTGCGATGTTCACGAAGAGGTTCTTGATGCCCTTAGGTACATCCATGTTGACCACAACCTCCTGATGCTTGTCGCTGGGGTTCTCATACTCGGCGGGCAGACCCACAAAGGTGATGGGATCAGCAGCAGGCGGGTTGGGAGTCACACCACTCTCATTGAAGACGATGTTCTCTGTGGGGATGGAGATAATCTCGTCCTGCTCTGCGAAAGTAAAGTCAACAGAGAGCTTGAAATCCACATAAGAGAGCATCGAACCGTCCTCCTTGAGGTTGATGATGAAGGCATCACCGGCTGCCAGAGTGGTATTGCCCTCTGCATCAGCGGGCTTAGTGACGGTGTAAGAGCGTACGATGTTCTGCTCCGTAGAAGATTCAGTGGCCTTGGTGGTAGCCTTTACAGATACCTTGATAGCGTTCTTGTTCTCGGGAACAGCATAGTAGTACTTGGTCTTGATATTGTCCTTGGTGAACACCTGGATGGCTCCAGCGCCGTTGTCAACGGTGATGCTGTAGTCGTCCTTGAAGCTGTCGATGAACGACTGGGCCAGTGAAATCATCACCTCGATGTTCTGCAACTTGCACACCACAGGTGCATTGGTCACCTTGCCAGGCAGAATCTGGAACTCCCGTGTGCCCATGAAATAGGGGCGGGTGCTCACTGTCACGTTCGAACCATCGTAGTTGTAAGCCTTGGCCACATAGGTTCCTTCCTCCAGGTTGAGCTGCACGTTGCCGTTGTTGATGCCCATATCGGCCACCTTGCCATGCTTGGTGAGCTGGCCCGAAGCCTGGTCAGAAATCTCCAGAGTATAGTTGTTGACATCCACCTCTGCCTTGTCGAACACGCCGGGCTTCAGTCCGTTGTCCGTTGACTCGGCGCGAGTCTGGTTCTTCACAGAGGCATTGTTGCTCAGGGCAATCTGCAGCTGGCCCGATGTGTTGCTTGTTTCCTTGCCCCACAACTCGTCCTTCAGCTCACAGGAAGTGAAGCCTGAGAGCATTACCAGAGAGCTCAGTATTATAAATGATATCTTTTTCATTTGTCCTAATATTGGATTACTCTTTAATATATAAGGGATTGAGCCAATCACCCAAACACTGTGTTGGGAAGCACGATGTTCACATCCTCGTCCTTCAGATTGGTATCCACGTTGATGGTCACGCCGAACTTGCCGCCCTCTATCTCTGTCACGTTGGGCTTGAAGGTGAGCTTCAGCAGAGTCTGCGGACGCACCTTCACGGTCTTCTGGTTCGTCATGCCCTCCACTGTGATGGGCTTGCCGCTCTTGTCCTTGATGGTGAACTCCAGAGCCACATCCTCTCCATCGGCATCAGCCTTGAGGTAGAGATCCTGTCCCACATTGGCTTTCGACATGGTCACAGCATCGGTCATGTGCTTGGTCTTGATGCTCACGGTGGCATCGGAATAGTACTTTTCGAATGTGGGATCGAACACCACATTAACCTTTGCAGCCTTGGGCTTGCACTGGAAGCTCACCACCTTGGTGGCACCAGCCTGCGGAACGAAGGTTTCACTGCCGCTCACCAGCAGCTTGTCATAGCTTGCGGGAGCATCCTCACCGTAGCTGGCCGAGAGGGTGTACTGCGTTCCAGGCTCCACCTGATAGGCCAGGTTCCACTCACTATATACAGCAGAATGGACAGTCTGGTTGCCCACGGTCTTGGTCAGAGTCACATTGTACTTGGTGATGTCCTTGTAAGCACTCTCGTTGATAGCCCTTGTGTCGGCCGAACGAGTGCCCGAGAACGACAGGTCGGTGCTCAAGTCAATCATCACCTTGGTGCCTTCAGCTTCTGCACCAGGCGAGTCGTTGCTGCAAGAGACAACGGCAAAAGCGCCAAGCAAAAGGCTTGCACAGATAAACGTTTTCTTCATCATACGATTATTACTTGTTTGATTCATTATATTATTCATATCTCATCGGCCCCCGCAAGCAGCTGTCCTTGCGCCAGAGCCATGCACCTGCCGGTACATTTTCACGTTGCAAAATTAAAGAGAAAACATTTCATGCCCTGACAAAAAAGGTAGAAATAAGACATTTATCGGTTAAATACCATAACTTTTATGGGCTTACCGATTATTCCAAACCGTTTTTCCGCACATTTCCAACCAGTTCGGCCATCTCTTCCAAATGGTTTCTCAACCATCCACATACACTCCAAATGACCCAGGAAACATCCCGAAAGTGCTTCAAAACCGCCCTCAAACGGCTTCGAGAAAAGACTTTCCCACTCCTTCCAAACCATATCAAAAAGGGAAACAAGCAACCCACAAGTTTCACCAACCTTCTTTCCCGAAACAACCCATTCGACATGCACCGCCATTGCAACTCACAGCCCAACAGACCGAAAAAGCCCGCTCAAACGGCCAAAAAGTACAAAAAGTGCGGTTTCATCGAAGAAACACAGAAGCAGGAGGCTCAAGAAAGGCCGATGAAAACCGTTTCCTGTCTGAAAAAGACATGTATGCGGAGAAACAGACAGGCAAATACACCATACGATTTACCCGACTCCCAACCGCCGTTCAGGCCAACAGGCATCATCTGACACGCCACCCTCGCGCCACACGGTACCTTTTCGGCCAAATGGTACACTGCGCTGCATCTGCCAGCGCAGTGCACTGCATAGGCCATTGCAGCGCGCTGCGATGAGCTTCGCAGCGCAGTGCGTGTGACAGAGAAGCCCCGTCGCCACACTGATGGAGTATGGCTGACGGGGCTTTATAAGTTACTTCCCCAAGGGGAATGATGCGCTTTAAGCGTCGATTTGAGCGAATGTTGCGTTCTGCTCGATGAATTCGCGACGTGGACCTACATCCTCGCCCATGAGCATGGAGAACACATAATCGGCACTGGCAGCATCATCGATGGTCACCTGCTTGAGCAAGCGGCGGTCGGGATCCATGGTTGTCTCCCACAGCTGCTCGGGCTTCATCTCACCCAGACCCTTGTAGCGCTGGGTGAACATGCCGTCCTCCTTGCCGCCGTTATACTTATCCATGAAGCGCAGACGGTCGGTGTCGGTGTAGCAGTACTCTTCCACATTGCCCACCTTACAACGGTACAAGGGAGGAGTGGCTATATAGAGATGACCCTTCTGGATGAGTTCGGGCATATAGCGATAGAAGAGCGTCATGAGGAGCGTGTCGATGTGAGAACCATCGACATCGGCATCGGTCATGATGATAATCTTGTAGTAACGCAACTTCTCATAGTTGGCCTCCTTGCTGTCTTCGCCCAGACCGAAGCGCACACCCAGCGCCTGTATGATGTTGTTCACCTCTTCGTGCTCGAAGGCTTTGTGCCACATCACGCGCTCCACATTGAAGATCTTACCGCGGATAGGCAGTATAGCCTGGAACTGACGCTTACGACCCTGCTTGGCCGAACCGCCTGCAGAGTCACCCTCGACGATGAAGAGTTCGCAGTTGGCTGCATCGTGATCGGAGCAGTCAGCCAGTTTGCCGGGCAGACCACCACCGCTCATGGGGCTCTTGCGCTGCACACTCTCGCGAGCCTTGCGTGCTGCCACACGTGCTGTAGCCGCCAGTATCACCTTATCCACAATGAGCTTGGCCTCATGGGGATGCTCCTCCAGATAGGTTGAGAGCGCCTCACCCACAGCCTGCTGCACGGCACCAGCCACCTCGCTGTTGCCCAACTTGGTCTTGGTCTGACCCTCAAACTGCGGTTCTGCCACCTTGATGGAGATGACGGCAGTAAGTCCCTCGCGGAAGTCTTCGCCGCTGATTTCCACCTTGTTCTTGGCCAGCTTCTCCAATTCCTTGGCACACTCCTTCTCGGCATAAGCCTTCAACGTGCGTGTGAGCGCTGTGCGGAAACCCTGCAGATGCGTACCACCCTCGATGGTGTTGATATTGTTGACGTATGAATGCAGGTTCTCGGTGTAAGCCGTATTGTACATGATGGCCACCTCAATGGGTACACCCTGCTTCTCAGTGCACAGGTAGATGACATCATTGAAGAGGTGTACGCGGCTGCTATCCACATAACGGACAAAGTCACGCAGTCCGCCCTCGCTGTAATACTTCTCGGTGCGGGTCTTGCCCTCCTCATTGGGACGCAGGTCAGTGAGTGTGATGGTGATGCCTGCGTTCAAGTAAGCAAGCTCGCGCATGCGATTGGCAAGCACCTCAAAGTCATAGGTGGTAACGGTGAAGATGCTGGCATCGGGCCAGAACTGCTGTCGTGTACCGCGCAGAGTGGTCTCGCCCACTACCTTCACGGGATAGAGAGCCTTGCCCTTCTCGTATTCCTGCTGGTAGATCTTGCCGTCGCGGAACACCTGAGAGAGCATGTGGGTAGAGAGGGCATTCACACAACTCACACCCACACCGTGCAGACCGCCGCTCACCTTGTAGCTGCCCTTGTCAAACTTACCGCCTGCGTGAAGCACGGTCATCACGACCTCAAGGGCGCTCACGCCCTCTTTCTCATGGATATCCACGGGAATACCACGGCCGTTATCCTGCACCGTGATGCTGTTATCCTCATTGATAGTCACCTCGATGTGGGTGCAGTAGCCTGCCAGAGCCTCATCGATAGAGTTATCAACCGTCTCGTAAACAAGATGATGAAGGCCCTTCTTGCTGATGTCACCGATGTACATAGCAGGACGCTTGCGCACGGCCTCCAGCCCCTCCAGCACTTGTATGTTGGAGGCACTGTATTCAGAATTACTCTTCTGTATCTCTTCCATTCCTGTATAGTGTGTTCTTATTTTCGTTTCAACATGCAAATATACAACTTTTTTTTGGTTCCACCTCGGCATTCACAGCACAATAAAATACAGTCAAAACACTATCCGCCTGCCAGCCATCGGCATCCCCCAGGTACATGCACGATACCCACCGCAATCGAGCGCCATAATCGCACAGGAAGTGCAGCACACTGCGTATGCCATCACAGCGCACTGCGATGCACGATGCAGCACGCTCCATTGACATCCGCACCGCGCTGCCAGCCACAAGACAAAAACCCAGGACAATTCAGAAAGGGCACCAGACGAAGCAAAGAAGGCCGTTCCGCCCCCACACAGAACGACAGAATGAAGCAAGAGAAAGCACATTGGACTTCACCAGAGAAACGGCCCATTCCAACGGGCAAAAGCGCAGAAGAATCTCTTTTGGCAAAAAGCGTCAACTGAAGCAGTACAATTCCAAGGCAAGTGACAACTGCTTCAGCATAACTTTCACAACACTGTCAACCGATTCAGTTTGTGAATAGGAAAAGCGTCCAGCGAAATCGGGAAGAGACAGCACTGGAATGGCCCGAAAAAGTATCCAAGGTTACTTTGCAATGTATCCAAGGATAAACGGCCAAGTATCCAATATTACTTTGCAAAGTATCCTTGCTTCGTTTTTTCGCCCAGCCCGCGATATTCGACAAGGAAAGCCCGATGAAACACTTGACCAAACGCAGCCCAAGCGCAAACGAGCGAAGTTTTACAGAACAGCAAAGGCCGCCACCCGGCACTCTTCAAGCAAATCACTTTCGTCGCTCAAACAGTCCTGTCACCCACACAACTTGCACGCACAGAACCAGACAACAAAAAGAAAGGCAGCTTTCACGAATGAAAGCTGCCTCTATCATTATTCCCGCTATAGCAAATGGGGAAATTCGTTAGCAATATTAAGCCAACTTGTTGATGTGCTTAGCCAGACTTGACTTCAGGTTAGCGGCCTTGTTCTTGTGAATCACATTTGTCTTAGCCAACTTGTCCAGAGCCTTCTGAACACTGGGATAAAGAGCCACAGCGGCTGCCTTATCGGTTGTTGCACGAAGTTTACGCACAGCGTTACGCATTGTCTTAGCATAATACCTGTTGCGCAGTCTTCTCTTCTCTGTCTGACGAATTCTCTTGAGAGCTGATTTGTGGTTTGCCATTTCTTTGATTTTGATTAAATGTTAAGCGGAGTCTGATGTGGTATGGCTTAGTGACCTCGCACCTGTCTCCAATAATAATGGTAGTCCCTAGGAGAGTCGAACTCCTCTTTAGAGAATGAAAATCTCTCGTCCTAA
>SAMEA104315436__coassemble_762_pt1 | contig 50047 bp, 36 predicted proteins | sample SAMEA104315436__metabat2_low_PE_029 | metagenome-assembled genome bin SAMEA104315436 (sample SAMEA104315436) | gut metagenome | biome: Monkey gut; feature: monkey-associated habitat; material: faeces | place: China | collected 2013 | reverse complement strand
GCACAACCTTGCCAAGGTTGGGGTCGCGGGTCCGAGTCCCGTTTTCCGCTCATTTATTGAACAGAAAAGAGCGTTAGGATAGGTCTTAGCGGTTAAAAGCCCAGGTGGCGGAATTGGTAGACGCGCACGTTTCAGGTGCGTGTGCCGCGAGGCGTGCAGGTTCGAGTCCTGTTCTGGGCACACAGATGTCAGTAGTCTGCTGATGTAATTAACCCCAATAAATATTTACATCCATAATGGAGAGGTGGCGGAATGGTAGACGCGCTACTTTGAGGTGGTAGTGCCGCGAGGCGTGGGAGTTCGAGTCTCCTCCTCTTCACAACTTGTTCTTATAACAAGGGATGTAATGCGGAAATAGCTCAGTTGGTAGAGCACAACCTTGCCAAGGTTGGGGTCGCGAGTTCGAGTCTCGTTTTCCGCTCTAAATCTTCAAATTTAAATACATGCCCAGGTGGCGGAATTGGTAGACGCGCACGTTTCAGGTGCGTGTGCCGCAAGGCGTGCAGGTTCGATTCCTGTTCTGGGCACTATTCCAATTGAAGATTCAGCAGGTGGTGTGATTCATTTCACGCCACCTGTTTTTTTGTTTATGCAGGTTTGGGGGTGGCGATTATAGTGGCTCACCCGACAAACCAGGGGGAGAGATTCCACAAACCAAAAGAAAAGTTATACATTTGCACCATGAACACACAAGGACTTTTAGCATTGGCGCAGTTGATTCTGCCATCAGAGATACTTTCAAACTTTGAAGTGGTACGTGTTGAGGAAGAGTCGTCCCTTATCCGCATCTATCTTGATGAATCGGTCAGGGCCGAATACAAGGAGAACCCCAAGATAGAATCCAAGGGGTTCTGTGGGCTCACCCGACAAACCTGGGAAAGCCGTCTTAATGCTTTTGCCCTTTCCGAGTTGGTCGGGCGAAAGTGGGGAGGAATGTTAGGCAAATCGTCCAAGGAAAGCCTTTATGTGCCTTCTGGCAGAGATATTCTTGGGGGATAGAAGGAATATCTTTGTTAAAAAGGTGTAACAATAGCCAAAAAGTCTTATCTTTGCAGCCGCTTTGATGATGGCCGTCAGTTTGCTTGTCTTTATTGACCGTGGGGAAATACTGTAATGCCTGACAGGGCACGGAAAGCATCATCCGAGCAATCATATAATAAGGTAAAAAGGAAGATGAAATTGAGAATTAAGAAGAATCCACTTGCAAGAGTGGCTTTTAGAATCTTTGCGCTCTGCCTGTGCCTGCTCGCCAGCACCGCACAAGCAACAGCACAGGAGGTTGTGTATGAGTTGGTGACGAATGCGAGTCAATTGGTTGCTGGTGAGAAGTATATCTTCGTTGATGTGACATACAAAACAGCAATGGGCTGGTATGACAAAGATAATAGTAACAGAAAAGCCGCAAAACTTAATGATAGCAACTTTGACGGCAATTCTATTGTAAAGAACATCTCCATTGCCCAAAAAAGTTCAGACCACACAAGTGTGTACGAATTTGTTCTTTACAAAACGATTTCTTACAATAAAGTCAAGTGGGGATTCTTTGATAGCGTGCATGAGCAGTTCTTATGTGCACACGATGGAAAAGAGAAAAACGGAATGAAATTGGTTGCTAAGAATATGAATATAGAGAATCCTGTTCCAGAAGTTGGGCAAGCGACTATTACAATCGATGATTCTGAAATCAGGAAGGCTAAAATCATGTTTCATAAAAATGGTAGCAATACAAGCAATCTCCTCTTTAGGACTGCTTTGTATGGCGCATACTTTGGGTGCTATGATGAAAAAAAAGGAAAACCAACAATCTCTCTGTATCGGAAACGTACAGGAGAACTTTCTGTAAGTCAACATGGCTACACCACTTACACCTCACAGGAATACAGCTACAGCATGCCTAAAGGATGCCAGGGATTTGTTGTGACGAAAGAGAATGAGGGAATCAAACTGACAGAGAAGTATAAGTCTGGAGATGCTGTACCCGCAAAGACTCCCCTGCTGATAAAGGCCGAACCTGGTACTTATCCCATCTATCAGACTGTACGTAAAGCAGTAGCTCCCGCTGAAGGAGAGAACCTGCTGAGGGGCGATTTTGACGCAGATGGCAAGATCACATACGGCTTGGGGAACGCGAAAAACTATTACTACTATAAGCTGACTACCCAGAACAAGGCCAACTTTGGTTTCTATTTCGGTACGAAAGATGGCGGACCATTCAAGATGAGCAATACTTCACGTGCCTATCTGGTGCTCCCACGTGAGCAGAGCAGCAGCGTGAAGTCACTCGTGCTGGATGATGCCATACTGGAGACAGCCGTAAGTCTGCCCACAGAAAGCAAGCCGACTGACGGACATACATACGACCTCTCGGGCCGACTCTGCCAGGGCAAACTTGTGCCAGGCATATACATCCAAAACGGCCGAAAGATAGTCGTAAGATAACAAACAACCTTCCATCCCAAATCACTTGAAACATATCAGAATGAACAAGAAGCCATATTTCGCCCCCGAAATGCATACTGTGGAATTCGCACAGGAACTGCCCATTGCCAACTCTCCCTTATCCGTCTTCAATTTCCAAGGCGATGAGGAAGACTATGTAAAGAGCGAAGGCATCCCATGTGAGCCTGCAACGGGCGACCGCAAGCTGTGGGATGACGCCTGGTAAGGCATACACAGGTGGCTCCGTCACAAAACGCGGCACCCAAGAAAAGCCTATATTCCCAAGAGAAGGAGCCGACTTCCCATGCGTAGTCTGACAGTCCCACCCACCCGACAGAAACAGGACATATCACCTGTTCATGTATATATACCAACAGCAACTGCCGCACGATGATGTGCCCGCAGTTGCTGTTGTCTTTTGTTGCAATCAGAAGCCGGCACTTTTTTAGTCCATAAAAGACTCTGCCGGAACATGAAACTCTGATTCTTTGAGGCTCGCAGGATTAACTCCAGAAGATGGGTCCTTGAAGTCGTCTTTTAGGAAGGAAAGGGGGCGCTCGGTATTGGCCATGCGAGACCAACTCTATTTGCGAGAGAAAAGAAGATGTCTTATGTGCAGGATTCATTTAGCCTCCAGGATGGGCGTATGGCACACCTCCACCGTCCAACCCAAGGCTGGACGGTCAGAGAATATATACTGGCCTTGCAAAGTAAGCTTGCTTCTTCCACCGTCCAGCCTTGGGTTGGACGGTCAAGAACAGCCTATTCGCTGATTTGAAGACATACAGGAAGTGCCGAAGGCCTATATCTCCTTGTCCATTCCCAATCGGTCATTAGGCTTTCCCGATGTCGTACGGCAAGGAGAAATCCTTTGTCCCATATTAGTAAGGAAGGATTGTCGCGTTTTCAGCGACCTCGCCAGATAAAGAAATGTTTTTGCCTTTCGTTCTGCCCAGATAGGCAGGCGTGGACAGCAACTCATAACGTATGGTCTTGAGGAAATGCTTCTTTTCGGAGTTGATCAAGGCGTGCCGGAACAATGACATGAGATTGTATGCCATTATGATGGGTTTTAAACGGATATAGGTAGAAGCATCTTGTGATGGTTAGATGCTTCTACCTATATCAATATAACTCTTATTCAGGCTTTTGCTTGCCTGTTTGCTTGTTCAGAGTATGTTTCCGTCAGAGGGGCGTCAGCCTGCTTCGGCGGGTTGTTGCCCCTTGTACATGCATGCTTACTCTTTCTTCAGGAAGTCCTCCACATCCTGTGCCGTCTTCTTGCCTGCAGCAATGGCTCGCACCACCAGGCTGGCTCCTGATGCGGAATCGCCTGTGACGAAGACACCTTGAGGATATTGGGGATGCTGTGGCTTGAGAAATCCCATGGCCAGAAGGACAAGGTCACAACGAATGATCTCCTTGTGTCCATCGAGCTTCATGATTGGTCGTCCGCCCTGTGGATTGGGCTCCCACACCACACCTTCCACTTCGGCTCCCGTGAGTTTCCCGTTTTTGCCGATGAAGCGATTGGTGTTGAGCAACCATCGGCGCTCACACCCCTCTTCGTGGCTGCTGGTTGTCTTGAGCACCACAGGCCAGGCGGGCCAGGGAGTAGCAGGATTGTCACCCACAGGTGGTTTGGGCATGATTTCTATCTGAGTGACACTCAGGCTGCCCTGACGATGGGCTGTACCTATGCAGTCACTGCCTGTATCGCCGCCGCCTATCACCAGCACGTGCTTGCCTTGTGCGGTCACCAGATCCTTCGCATCAGGCAATTCGCCCTCCAGGATGCGGTTCTGCTGGCTCAGCAGGTCAAGTGCCAGATGCACGCCTTTCAGTTCCCTTCCAGGGATGTTTAGGTCGCGTGCGGTGGGAGTGCCTGTGGCTATCACATAGGCATCGTGCTTGCCAATGGCCTTCTCCAACTCTTCCATGCTGAAGGAATCGGACTGCAGGGGTACTCGCACGCCGTAGTGGAACTGTATTCCTTCGGCCTCCATCAAGTGGATACGTCGGTCGATGACCTCTTTCTGTAGCTTGAAGTTGGGTATTCCGTAGCGTAACAGTCCACCGGCCTTCTCGTTGGCATCATATACGTCAACGGTCTGTCCCTGGCGGTTGAGATACCAGGCAGCGCTGAGTCCGGCAGGTCCGGCGCCGATGACAGCTACGCTCTTGCCCGTGCGTTTCTCGGGTGGACAAGGAACGATGTAGCTCTCCTGCCAGGCACGTTCCATGATGGCACACTCGTCCTCACGGTTGGTGGTAGGCTCATGCATGGTGAGCTGCAACACACAACTCTTCTCACACAAGGCAGGGCAGATACGTCCTGTAAACTCCGGGAAGGGGTTGGTGCTGGTGAGAATCTTGTAAGCCAGTTCCCACTTGCCGCGGTAGAGTGCATCATTCCATTCGGGACATTTGTTGCCCAGCGGGCATGCCCAATGGCAGAAAGGTACACCGCAGTCCATGCATCGGCTTGCCTGTTCGCGTCGGTCATGCGTGTTGAGCGTCTGCTCCACTTCGCTGAAATCGTGGATTCGTTCACCTACTGGCCTGTAGCCAGCCTCCTTGCGGTGGATGCTTAAGAATGCTTTCGGATTTCCCATAATATAATATGTGTGGCCTGATTACTCCCTGCACAGGCAGTGGAGGTGATGCGAGGCGCTTGTTTTAATGGTTTGTTTAATGAAGTTTGTTTGTGCCGAAGCTTGCCATCCAGGCTTCCCCCAAGGGGGAGAGAGGAACTGACCCTCTCCCGACCTCTCGTTGAGGAGTGGAGCAGAGAACTCTGCCAGCCTTCTTGTGGGAAGGATAGTCAAGAGCATCCCTCTCCTCCTCGCCTTGCTTTGGATGGAAGCCTATTGCGTATCATATATCTTCGTTGTCTTTCCTTGACAGAGAGGTTCATTCGCAATCCTTGGCTGAATCCGTTCGTGAATGCTCTCCGCCAGGCTTAGTAGTCTCTTGCTATGTCGGCTATCTTCTGCTGTAGTTTCTTCATCTGCTCCTCCTGCAGCACCCGCTTGTACTCAATGGGCACTACTTGGATGAACTGATCTACATGGTGGTTCCAGTCATCGAGCATCAGTCGTGCCAGTCGCGAACCCGTATAGAGCCAGTGCTGGCGGATGAGTTCGTGAAGTTCCTTGCGGTAGCTGCTTTCCTCCACCAGCGAGAGTTCCACCATATCCATGTTGCAGAAGTAGTCAAAGTTGCCCTCCTTGTTCCATACATAGGCCACTCCTCCCGACATGCCGGCGGCAAAGTTGCGTCCTGTCTGGCCCAGAACCACCACACGTCCGCCTGTCATGTATTCACAGCAGTGGTCTCCTGCACCTTCCACCACGGCAGTAGCACCCGAGTTTCTCACGGCAAAGCGCTCGCCTACCTGTCCGTTGACATAGAGTTCGCCCGATGTAGCACCATAGAGTCCGGTGTTGCCGGCGATGATGTTGTCTTCGGCTACGAAGCTCTCGCTCGAACGCACTGGCGGCAGTATGCTGATGCGTCCACCTGACAGACCCTTGGCAAAGTAGTCGTTGGCCTCACCTTCCAGCTTGATGTTCACTCCTCGCGTGAGGAATGCGCCGAAGCTCTGGCCTGCCGAACCCTTGAACTTGATGTTGATGGTGCTGTCGGGCAAGCCTTTTTCGCCGTATTTGCGTGCTATCAGACCCGAGAGCATGGTGCATGTAGCTCGGTCGGTATTCTTGATTGCGTAGTCGAGGTGAATCTCGTGAGCCGTCTGTACAGCCTCGCGTGTATCGGCCAGGATGTCGAAGTCCTTCACGTCATCCACATGGGTAAATGCTCTGCCGTCCCAGTGCTGCGGATCACCCTCGGTGTGCAGCAGGCGGCTGAAGTCCAGTGTGGCCGACTTGCTTCCTGCCTCTTGCGGCTTCATCTCGATGAGGTCGGTTCGGCCGATGATTTCGTTGAGTGAATGGAATCCCATGGCTGCCAGATACTCGCGCACTTCCTGTGCCAGGAAAGTGAAGTAGTTGACCACATATTCATAGTGCCCACGGAACTTCTTTCTCAGTTCGGGATTCTGCGTAGCTACGCCCACTGGGCAAGTGTTTGTGTTGCATTTGCGCATCATCACACATCCCAGTACGATGAGGGGAAGCGTGCCAAAGGCAAACTCGTCAGCACCCAGCAGAGCCATTGCTATCACATCCCGGCCGGTCTTCAACTGGCCGTCAGTCTGCAGGCGCACTTGATGACGCAGACCGTTGAGGGTAAGTGTCTGTTGTGCTTCACTCAGTCCTATCTCGGGGCTGATGCCTGCAAAGCGCATCGAACTGGCAGGTGAAGCGCCGGTACCGCCTTCGGCACCACTGATGACTATGAGGTCGGCATTGGCTTTGGCCACACCTGCAGCGATAGTTCCCACGCCGCTCTCTGCCACCAGCTTTACACTTACAGCAGCCGAGGGGTTGACATTCTTCAGGTCAAAGATGAGCTGTGCCAAATCCTCGATACTGTAGATGTCGTGGTGGGGTGGGGGTGAAATCAGGCTGATGCCAGGTATGCTGTTTCTCGTGTGTGCGATAATCTCGTTCACCTTGAAGCCTGGGAGTTGTCCGCCCTCTCCTGGCTTGGCACCTTGAGCCACCTTTATCTGAATCTCCTCGGCATTGACCAGATATTCTGTAGTCACACCGAAGCGTCCGCTTGCCACCTGCTTGGTCTTGCTGCTTAGTGATATGCCTTCGAATGAACTGTGATAGCGCTCTCTGTCTTCGCCTCCTTCGCCCGTATTGCTGCGGGTACCCAGTTTGTTCATGGCCAGTGCCAGTGCTTCGTGAGCCTCTATGCTGATGGCTCCAAAGGACATGGCTCCTGTGACAAAGTGCTTCACGATGCTCTCCACAGGCTCCACTTCATCGATGGGAAGAGGCTTGGCGGCAGTGCGTATCTGGAAGTAATCGCGGATGAAGATGGGCTCATCCTTCTGGTCAACCAGCTGCGTGAACTCCTTGAACTTCTTGTAGCTACCCAGCCTGGTGGCCAGTTGCAGCGTGCTGATGGTCTCGGGATTCCATGCATGGCGGATGCCGTCGCGACGATAGTTGAACTGACCGTTGTTGGGAAGGAAGTCCGGTTCCTTCTCTGCCAGCAACCCCTGCTTGTGCAGACGGGTCTGGTCTTGTGCTATGTGTGCCAGTCCGATACCGCCTATGGTGCTTGTTTCTGTGCCGAAGTACTTGCGCAGGAGTGGTTCACCCAGTCCTATGCTCTCAAAGATCTTGGCTCCACGATAAGAGCGGATGGTGCTGATGCCCATCTTCGACATAATCTTGAAGAGTCCCTTGCACACTGCCTTTATATAGTTCTTCTCGGCTGTTTCGTAGTTCTCCTGTATTTCACCCCGCTTGACCAAGTCGTCCAGTACGGCAAACGTCATGTAGGGGCAGATGGCGCTTGCTCCATAACCCAGGAGCAGAGCAGCATGCATCACCTCGCGTATTTCACCGCTTTCCACGATGAGGGCAGTCTGCACACGCTTGCCCACGCTTATCAGATGGTGGTGCACTGCGCTTACAGCCAGCAATGAAGGTATGGCTGCATGCTCATCATCGATATCCCTGTCGCTCAGGATGATATAGCTGATGCCGTTATCTACGCTCTCTTCGGCCTGGTGACAGAGTTGTTCCAGTGCATTGCGCAGCCCGCTCTCACCCTGGGCTACGGGGAACAGAATGGGCAGTTTGTTGGTGTTGAAGCCCTTGTAGCGTATGTTGCACAGGATGTCGAGCTGCGTGTTGTTGAGCACGGGATGCGGCAGACGCACCATCTTGCAGTTCGACTCATCGGGTGTCAGTATGCCTGAGCCTACTGCGCCGATGTATTCGGTGAGCGACATGACCAGCTCCTCGCGGATTGGGTCGATGGCCGGATTGGTCACCTGGGCAAATTGCTGGCGGAAGTAATTGAAGAAGATTTGCGGGCGCTTGCTTGCTACAGCCAGCGGTGTGTCGTTTCCCATGGCTGCTACAGGCTCTGCACCGTTGACACACATGGGTATGATGGTCTTCTCGATATCCTCTTCGCCATAGCCGAATGTCAGCAACCTGCGCTCCAGATTATCTACCTCGTTGGTGACCCTACGGCCGCTCTTCAGGTTCTCCAGCTGGATGCGGTTGGTACGCAACCACTCCTTATAGGGATGGGCCTTGGCCAGACGGTCCTTTATCTCGCCGTCATAATAGATTTTGCCTTCCTGCGTATCGATGAGCAGCAGTTTTCCTGGTTGCAGACGTCCCTTCTCGGCTATCTCTCCAGGCTCGAAATCCATCACGCCCACCTCACTTGCAACCACCATCATACCCTTGTTGGTAATGGTGTAGCGGCTGGGTCGGAGACCGTTTCTGTCAAGCATACCACCGGCATAGCGACCGTCACTGAAGAGCAGCGCAGCAGGTCCGTCCCACGGTTCCATCAGTATGGAGTAGTATTCGTAGAAGGCTTTCAGTTCGTCCGAGATGGGGTTCTTGTCGTTGAAGCTCTCGGGTACCATGACGGCCATAGCCTGTGGCAGCGAGAGTCCACTCATAACGAAGAACTCAAACACATTGTCCAGACTGGCCGAGTCACTCATGCCCGGCTGTATGATGGGACTGATGTCCTTCACGCTGCCCAGTGCTTCGCTGTCGAGCACACTCTCGCGGGCTTTCATCCATGAGCGGTTGCCTCGTATGGTGTTTATCTCTCCGTTGTGTGCCAGCAGGCGGAAGGGTTGTGCCAGCGACCAGGTGGGGAAGGTGTTGGTGCTGAATCGGCTGTGCACCAGAGCCAGTCCGCTGGTGAAGTAGCTGTTGCTCAGGTCGGGGAAGTAGGCTCGTACCTGTGTGCTCGAGAGCATACCCTTGTAGATGATGTTCTTGCTGGACAGGCTCACGATGTAGAAGTCGTGGTCATCCACGCGCCTCTCGATACGCTTTCTTATCAGATAGAGTGTGCGCTCGAAGCGTGGAAAAGCCTCATCCGTAACTCCTGTCACAAAGAGTTGCTTGATGTCGGGTTCCACCTCCCTTGCACTTTCGCCAAGGCATTCCGGGCATGTGGGTACGGTTCTGAGCCTCATCAGATTGAGCCCTTCGCGCTCAATCTCCTCTATGATGATGGATAGGATTTCCTGCTGGCGCTCTTTGTCCTTGGGCAGGAATACAAGTCCGGTGCCATAGTGACCCTTCTCGGGCACTGGGATTCCTTGCAAGAGAATAAACTCATGAGGGATTTGCAGCATGATGCCGGCACCGTCTCCTGTTTTACCATCGGCTCCCTCTGCACCTCTGTGGCGCATGTTCTCCAGCACTTTGAGCGCGTTATCTACCAGTTCGTGGCTTTTGTTTCCGTGGATGTTGACCACCATGCCCACGCCGCAAGCGTCGTGCTCGTTCTCGGGATTATAGAGTCCCCTCCTTTCCAATCTTTCTTTTTTCATGCCAAATGCCGTTTTGTTTGACGTTTTGGTTGTGGTATCCTGTATGTGGTTGCAAAGGTATGGAGATTTACGCAAATAGATGATAAAAAGAAAGCATAAAGTTTCTTTTGCTTACGAAATTCTATTTTATACCTTATATATAGTGACGGATTGTAGGGCAGAGTTGAATGTTTTGTCTGGGCAAGTTCTTTTCTGAGGGCGCGATTGTCGCTTGTGTGAGGATGATTGATTGGATGAGTTTGCTTATGGTGCGTTGTCTTTAATCTGATTTACAGTGATGAAATGGGTGCTTTGATGCTGTTTTGCACGAATAGAGTCACTCTTTGCACGATAATTGTATATCATTGTGTGGGGGAAATCGTAAATTTGCAAGCAGATGATGAGACCGGTCGGTGAGATGGGGCGGTTTGATGACTTTGTACAGCTGCTTCGCTCGGGACTGTCGATAAGAACAATAACTATACAATAGAAATAAGTATGCGTAGCACTCTAAGGACCACGTTCCTCTCTCCGCAGTCTGATTCCATGACGGGATGGAAGCGCACCACCCCCACTTATATCTGTAAATAACATAAAGACAAAATGATGACAAGACGGATTCTACATATAGCCTTCCTCCTGCTGGCTCTCTCTGCCATTGGGCTCAAGGCTCAGCAGAACCCCATTCTGCCTGGTTTCCATGCCGACCCAGAGGTGCTCTACAGCCACCTGACGCATCGCTATTACATCTATTCCACTACCGACGGTACACCTCACTGGGGTGGCTACCCATACCGATGCTACTCGTCGGCCGACCTCAAGGAGTGGCGTGATGAGGGTGATGTGCTTAACGCACGTGACGGACAGATTCGCAAAAAAAACGCAGTGCGCTGCGATGCCCAACGCAGTGCACTGCATCAGCCGTTGCAGCACGCTACGATGGCCAATGCAGCGCACTGTGGCATTTGACCGATAATTCTGTGGTATGAAGAGGAGCATGGAAAACTCAATTCCACACCAGTCTCTTCGTCTGTGAAATCCGCTCTCTGATTCTCCGTCCAGTGCGGCAGGCATCTCTGCCTTCCCTTTTGAGAGGAAGCTTCTGGTGCCGCCGATGTCTCTTCCTTCCTTACTGAGAGGAAGTTTCCGGTGCCGTCCTGTGGCTTTATTTATTGATATAATCCAGAATCTGTTCGGCGTGGATTTTGGTCTTGATTTCCTTGGGAGTGAAAATCTTCTCTATTACGCCTTCCTCGTTTACGAGGTAAGTGGTGCGCAGGATGCCTATTGTCTTGCGGCCACAGGCAACCTTCTCACCCCAGCAACCCAACTCCTGAAGCAGAGTCGTTTCGGTGTCGGCGATGAGGGGGAACTGCAGTCCTTGTGCATCAGCAAACTTCTTCTGCAGTGCCTGCTTGTCCTTGCTCACTCCGATAATCGCATATCCGGCTGCGGCCAGCTCCTCCTTGTGTGCCTGCAGCGAACAAGCCTCTGCTGTGCAACCGCTTGTGTTGGCCTTGGGATAACTGTAAAGCACGATTTTCTGCCCGCGATAGTCGCTTGCCTTAATCTCTCTTCCGTCTTGGTCAATGCCCAGAATCTCGGGAATCTTATCACCTACTGTCATGATGGTATGTATTATAGTTTATGGTTTGTCTGTATGTCTCTTCCTTTCCTGTAGTCTGCCTGTGCCAATGTGCGGTGTTGTCACACAAACAGTTCGTTGCTCTTCCTGTCCTTGCAGAGCGGTTCGAGGTGTGCCGCCAGCATCTTCAGGCGCTCGCCTATGCCACGTGCCTGCATGGGGCAGACTGCCACACAGCGCATGCAACCGATGCAAAGGTCGTGGTTGTTGCCCTTCGGATTGTCAGGCGAGATGGCTCCAGTGGGGCTGAATGTTATCTGATGTATGTTCATGAAGATGATTGTATTTGCGTTGTTGCTATATTGCTATGATGTTACAGTTCCTTTGGACAGAAGCAGGCAGAGATGTAAATCACGCCTGCCAGCGCCAGTGCAGAGCCCAAGCCCACGTAGAAAGAGGCGATGAAGGCTGCTGGCACGGCCGGGCATCTGCGCAGCAATACGCCAAACGTAATCATGAATATCATGATGAGATAGGATTTCACGGGCATGATATCCCACAGCTTACGCTTCTCAAGCTCTATCTCCCGAATGCGCTGCACGTTCTGAAAGAGCATCCTGACGAACATCCTTGAGAACACAACCATAGTGGCTATGCATCCCAGAATCATCACAACGGTGGTGGCATCTGTACTCATCCACGACACCACACCTATCCTGCAGACATTGAAGCCTGCTATCAGCCAGATGATGCCAGCCAGGAAAGCAAGTGATTTGGTTCTCATATTACTCTTTATAGTCCTTAGTATTTGACATTGAATGTGTCTGTGTGTATAGAACGGTATTCTGCCCTCATCCCAGGATGCAGTTTTCTTCGTCCGTTTGTCGCTCTTCTATCCGTCACTTGACCTTCAGCGTTCGCAGATATGCTTTCTTGTCCGGGGTGATTCTGTAGCTTTCGATGGCCTTTTGGATGGTCTTGTTGTGGGTCCAGGGCGGCAAGGACTGTCGCTCGATGTAGGGTATCGTAGCTTCCCATTGCTTGGCGAGGGCTGTGGCGAAGAACCATGCAACCATCATCCTTATATAATACTCTTCGCTCCTTACCGATGCAGGAATCCGCAGGTAGGCAGCCTTGAAGTCTTGGTCAAGGTAGTGTGACATAAGCATCTCTATACCAAAACGGCAGGTGTAGGTGTGCGGTGACTGGCTCCAAGCGATTATCTTCTGCATAAGCAGTTCCTTGTGCTTGGAGAAGACTTTGGGTGACAGGATATCGCAAACGGCCCAGTTGTCTATATGGGGCAGAAAGGAATCAGTGAGGCAGATGCATTCTTCGTAGCCCTTGACCTGTGATATCAGAAGAGCGTGAAGCATGTTTTCATCGTAGAAACGGTGAGGCAACTCCTGGAGGAAGTGCTTGTGTTCATCCTCATGGGCATAGGCTTTGGCAAACTGGCGCAGTATGGGTACACGTACACCGATGATGCTTTCTTCAGGCACGCTTGGTGCCAGTTTGGCCTGGAAGGCTGCATACTGCTTGTCCTGTAGGCTGAACAGTCTTTCTTGAAGTGGTGTCATGTGGTCCATTTTGCCTGATGCTGCTTGTGTCGGTACTTTGGTTTTCTGATGGCGGGCGTTTCTCCTCCTCTTATTGCTCCCTTATGAAATGCGGGAAAGCCTCTTCGCCCAATTGTGGAGCATACTCAAATCCCTCATGGGAGAATGCTGTCAGTTCCTGAGGAGTGAGAAGCCGGTTGTTGAGGATGAACCTCACCATTGCCCCTCGGCAGGATTTGGCCCATACGGCCTGCATCTTGAGGTTGCCGTCGCTTTGCCTTACGTAGAAGAGCGGATGGATGACCTTAACCTCCCGACAGACTCTGTTCCAGTCGAACAGATGCTCATATTCTTCGGTGGAAAGGTGAATCAGGATGCCGTCATCTGCCTTCACGCTGCCGATGAGCACGTCTGTGAGCTTGTCGCGCCAGAACTGGTTGACGGGTTTGTCGCCGGTTGCCTCGAGCGTCACACAATGCTCCATGCGGTAAGGTACGATGCCGTCCATGGGACGCAACAGCCCATAGAGGAAGCAGGTAATCCACAGATGTTCCTGTGCAAAGGCCAATGCCTCATCGCTCAAGGTCTTTGCCCGCAGATGCTTGTAGGCTTGCCCGTTGTAGGCCAATATGGCTGGCAGTTTCTCTGCAACAGCAAAATCCTGGTAACGCTTCCAGTTCTCGGCCGCTATCTTGGGGCTACAGTCCAGTTGGCGAGCCAGCTCCTCCACATCCATCATGGCCATCTCCGCAGCCAGTGAGTTGGCTGTGGATTGGAAGAGTGGGGTAGAGAGCGGCTTGCGCTCTGCCTTGTCAAACATGATTTTGGCATTTGCCAATAGTATCTGCATTCGTCTCTTGTCGTTTGGTGGTTAAGTGAAGGCTTCGCCGATGTGCCCTGACAGACTCAGTCCAACTTGGTCATGTGGTAGCCGAGACGCTTGAGTTCCATCGACATACCCATGAGATACATCTGATGCAAGGCCGACACATAGGCCTGGAAAGCCTCTTTGGTACCTGGTTCGAGCTGGCTGTGGTAGAGCAGACTGTGCGTGCGTGATGCACATTCGCCCACTGTCTTGGCCAATGCTGTCTGCTCCTCCTCGGTCAGCAGAAGCACTTCCTCGCAGATGTATTCGTCCATGTGGTCGAAGTCACGCTGGTCTCTCAGATACTTATAAAGGTCAGCTTCCTTGCTGTAGCGTTCCCACTCTGTGTCCCAGAGCTTTGCAATGGCCATGCCGATGAACATCATCCATCCTATGGATACTATAGGATAAGCACCGAACTCCCTCATGCCGTCGGGCAGATAGCTCTCACCCACCTTGGTCCATAGCTCTTCGATGTCGGGAGCCTGGGGCAATCGTTCATCTACCATTCCTCTGGATAGCAGATATTGGTGCAGGTCGTTGTGTATCTGTTGCTCTATACTGTTGTCGTCTTTCTTTGTCTCCATGTCATTTGACCGTTATGTTCGTTTACTCTTGATGGCAAAGGTAGTGCATATCGGCCAAGAATCCAAATAAAAGCAGGTGAATCCTCATTCTGGTGCATCTGTCTTGCTCCAGCTGGTGATAGCGTGTGGCCAGGCTCGCTTTGCCGCTTCAGATGATGGAAAAGGTGCGTGTTGCTGGTGTGTATGGAAGTTTCGGCTTCCCAGTAATGGCTTCTGGTATTGTGGATTCACAATTTTATTTGTATCTTTGCGGATGCATCGCATGTCGCCTTTTCTGCTACAGTAATAACCAACAGACAGCAAGCGTTAAACGTGCGAGCTTAATAATACAATAATTATTATGGCAACAGTTGACGACAAGAAGATTATCTTTTCGATGGTGGGAGTGTCTAAGATTATCCCACAGAACCGCAAGCAGATTCTGAAGGACATCTATCTGTCCTTCTTCTATGGCGCCAAGATTGGTATCATCGGCCTCAACGGCGCCGGTAAATCTACGCTGCTGAAGATTATCGCTGGGCTGGAACAGCCCACCCAGGGTGAGGTGGTGTGGAGCCCAGGCTACACCGTGGGCTATCTGCCACAGGATCCCCCACTCAATGAAGCAAAGTCCGTGAGGGAGAACGTAATGGAGGGAGTGCAGAGTGTATATGATGCTCTGGCCGAATATGAGGATATCAACCAGAAGTTCGGGCTCGAGGAATACTACTCTGACGCCGACAAGATGGACAAGTTGATGGCTCGTCAGGCAGAGGTACAGGATATCATTGATGCTACCGACGCATGGAATATGGACTCGAAACTGGACCGCGCGATGGCTGCATTACGCTGTCCGCAGGGCGACTTGCCTGTCACAAACCTCTCGGGTGGTGAGCGGCGTCGTGTGGCACTCTGCCGCCTGCTCCTGCAGAAGCCTGATGTGCTGCTGCTCGACGAGCCTACCAACCACCTTGATGCAGAGAGCATCGACTGGCTGGAGCAGCATCTGCAACAGTATGAGGGTACTGTGATAGCCGTTACACACGACCGCTACTTCCTGGATGACGTGAGTGAATGGATTCTGGAACTTGACCGAGGCGAGGGTATTCCCTGGCACGGCAACTACTCTTCATGGCTTGACCAGAAGACCAAGCGCATGTTGCAGGAGGAGAAACAGGCTTCCAAGCGCCGTAAGGCTCTGGAGCGTGAGTTGGAGTGGGCTCATATGTCACCCAAAGCACGCCAGGCCAAGGGCAAAGCCCGCCTGAATGCCTACGAGAAGATGCTGGGTATGGAGCAGAAGGAACGCGAGGAGAAACTTGAGATATTCATTCCTAATGGTCCCCGACTGGGCAATAAGGTTATCGAGGCACAGCATGTGCAGAAGGCATTCGGCGACAAAGTACTCTTCAATGACCTCAATTTCATGTTGCCACCCAACGGCATTGTGGGTGTGATTGGGCCTAATGGCGCAGGTAAGACCACGCTTTTCCGACTCATCATGGGACTGGAACAGACTGACGGAGGAAGCTTTGAGGTGGGAGAGACAGTCAAGGTTGCCTATGTGGATCAGCAGCATAAGGATATTGACCCAGAGAAGACAGTATATGACATCATCTCGCAGGGAAATGAGTCTATACGCATGGGAGGACGGTCTGTCAACGTGCGTGCCTACATCTCTCGATTCAACTTCTCGGGCACTGATCAGAGCAAGCTTTGCGGCACGCTCTCTGGTGGCGAGCGTAACCGACTGCAGCTTGCCCTTGCCTTGAAGCAGGAGGGTAATGTGTTGCTGCTTGACGAGCCTACCAACGATATAGATGTGAATACGCTGCGAGCTTTGGAGGAAGGCTTGGAGAACTTCGCTGGATGTGCTGTGGTCATCAGCCATGACCGTTGGTTCCTCGACCGTATCTGCACTCATATCCTTGCCTTTGAGGGCAACGGAGAGGTGTTCTTCTTTGAAGGCAGTTACTCTGACTACGAGATCAACAAGGCCCGTCGTCTGGGTAACGAGGAGATTAAGAAGGGACGCTATCGTAAGCTGATGGAGGACTAATCAGTCAGCATCACCAAATAAAGCCACGCACGCAATCCGTTTCTCTCAGTTCGCCTTTTATATGCGGACTGATGTCGCCCAAGGGAGAATGTAATCTCGCTTTTGGGGTAAGGGAAACGAACAGCGTGCGTGGCTTTGTTTTATATAGATGTCGGCCAGGTGGCCCAAGCCCCCCGACGTTACTTTCTGGTAATGCAGGTTCTTTTCTTTAGTTATTTTGCCTTGCTATACACACTCTCGATGAGCACTCCTGTGCTGTCGGGTGTATGACTGTCCAGAAGGTGCAGGTAGGATGCTCCGTGTTCGGTATGGTTTTGGCATTTGATGGTGTGGCGTTTCTTTTTATCCACCCACACGGATGCGGGCTTGTTCTCTTCCCATTTCACCACCACATCGTGCCTGCGTTTGTCCTTTATACCTAAATCCTTGCGGCTGATGGAGACCACACACAGTCCTTCGGCAGCAGCCACACTGTCGGTGGGATTGAACCATCGGTCGTTCAGGATGAGCCTGATGGGCTTGGATGTTTCATGCAGTCTGATGCGCATGCCAACTTCTCCGTTTCGTGCGGCAGGGAAATTCCACACCGCTCCATCTGCATCATCTACCAATGAGTCGTTGGGTGTATATCCGATACGCATCACTCTGCGTTGCGGGTCATCGGGGTGACTCACCAGCAGAGGAACTTCCTGACGATTGTAGCAGCAGTGTCCCACAATGCCTTTATAGTAGTGGAATGCCGACCAGCAAGCCAGTCCTTCGCTGAAATCACAACTTCTCTCTTTCTCATAGAGCCAGTTGGCATCCAGAAGAATCAGTTTGCGGCACAGACTGTGTTGGCCTGCCGAAACGACAACTTTGCCTGGGGCTGTTTCCACTGCCTGCACCTGATGCACACTCTTGTTCTCTCCTGGACGTGTCGAACCGAAGTTGCTGGAGTTACGCTCGTCATTGAGAAGCCTGCGAGCGGTAAGCGCATATTGTTTGCCGTGCTTGGTTGTGCTGTTGGTTAGGAATTGTAAGGGACCTTATTCACTCGATATATCTGATCATGTCATCTCTCCGCGGTTTGGCTTCGGGCGCTTCATCGGGGTAGCCCAAAGCGATACAGTAGAGAAGGTTGTAGCCCTCAGAGAATGCCATGCGGTCAAGGAAAGGCTTGGCCGAAGGAGAGTCCAATATCCATCGTGCGGAACTGCCCAGGCAGCAGGAACCTATTCCCCTGGCCCATGCAGCCAGGATGATGTTCTCGCCCAGCAGTCCGCAGTCTATCTGTGCCATATCATACTGTGTGTCGTAAGCGATGCAGATGACGCAGGGAGCATTCACGAAGATGTTCTTGAAGCCCTTTCGCTCGGCTATCGCAGGGTTGTCCTTCACCACAGCTTCTGTGATGGAGTCGATGAGGGCAGGCGAATCAATCACCCTCAGCTCATAGGACTGACGGTTCATGCCGTTGGGTGCGTTGATGCCGCAAGCCAGTATCTCGTCCAAAGTCTCACGGCTGATGGCAGAGTCCTTGTACGCCCGTATGCTCCTGCGGCTCATCATCAGGTCGGTTACCACACTTGCTGTATCAACAGCCTCAGTTGTTACCTGCTGTTTGTTCTCACTGCAAGCTGCCAACACCAGCGCAGCCGCTATTCCCAAAAGAATCTTCTTCATGTTTGTATATTTGCTAATGGTTTGCCTTTTTATTCTTGTTCTGTGTCCAAGGGCAGCGAAAGGTTTTCTCCTGTCAGCTTGTCGAAATCTGATCGGAAAAGGCGGTCTTGAATCACTCTGTATTTCTCGAACTCGCTTTCTGCATACTCTTTCGCATATTCCGCAGTAACGTGGCTAGCATCCTGCAAAATCTCTCTGTCTGTGGCATCAAGGAATTTGTCGATACGCTTAGCCCAGTCTTCCATAGTCATAGGAATGTGTCGTTCTGCCATATCCTTCGCTATGTCAAGATAGGCATTGACCAGTCGGCCGAGGGCTTGCAGTTCATTTTCTTTCAGGTTGTTCTTTGCTATGCTCACGTCCGACCTTATGATTTTTCCGTCGGGAGCCTTTGCCCATGTCGTTAGTCCCATGTGTTCTTTGTCAGCATTGGCTCGTTCCACTATGAGTTCTGCGGCCGTGTGGCCATGTATAGCATAATGCATCTTGTTCTGCACCTTCTTGAAGAACTCCCTTGTAGCGGGGGCATCACGATTATAGTCAATGGCTGTAGCATAGATGTCAGTCAGTTTCTGATAGAAGTTACGCTCGGAGAGTCTGATTTCACGTATCTCCTCCAGGAGTTGTTCGAAGTAGTCAACGCCGATGAACGCTCCATTCTCCATCCTCTTCTTGTCTATCACATAGCCTCGGATAGCATACTGACGAAGCACAAAGGTGCACCATTGGCGGAATTGTGTGGCTCGCCGTGAATTGGTTCTATAGCCGACGCTGATGATGGCATCAAGGTTGTAGAAGTGTGTGTTGTACGATTTGCCATCTGTAGCAGTTTGTCGGAAATCCCGACACACTACTTCTCTGGTCAATTCTCCTTCCTTGAAAATGTTGGACAGGTGCTCTGCAATGGTCGATCTTCTCTTGTCAAAAAGGGTTGCAATGGCATCCTGTGTACACCAGATGGTTTCATCGGCATACATCACCTGCACTCCGTCTTCTTTACCTTCTGCCATAAAGATAAGAAACTCTGCGGTACTGTTCCTGATGTCAAATCTCTTTGCCATTCCTCGTTTTGCTGTTATTGTTTTGTGACAGGCAACTTTATGTTGCTTGTCTGACCATCTTCTTCATAGATGCAAAGATAATGAAAATATCCGATTGGGCTGCCGGGATGGGTACTTAATCGCATTCCTGAACCGTGTGTGGCTGTCTCGAGGCTGTGGATACATGCCTGTTCTCATATAAAATAGGTGTTTTCTTCTTTCTTCTCAATAGAAAAACCCTATCTTTGCGGGCTGATATGAAGTTGTGCATGGTTCTGTGGAGAGAACTTTGCAATTGTTGTACTTGTGGAAGTAAAGATGATGCGAAAAGGATTATACAAGCATGATTTTGGAGTTTTATGGTTGTTTCTCTTGGCTTTGATTGTCGTTTCTTTGGCGGCTGAGGCTAAAGATGTGGAACCGCTGGAGGCTGTGAAGATAGCACAGAGATATGTAAGGCTGCCAGAGGAAACTGTTGTCAAGATGCAGGCGCGAAAGAGACTGCACAAGACAAACGCTCCTTATTATATATTCAATGATGCTCAGGGATGCGGGTTTGTGGTTGTCGCAGGCGATGATGATATGGGCGAAGTGCTGGCATATGGAACTGAGGGCGTGCTGGATACGCTCAATGCCAATCCTGGCGTAAGGCTGCTTCTGGAGAGTTACAGGCAAACATATGACGTACTGAAGCAGGGAAATGCGCCTGTCAAGGCAGCTGCTCATGCCGGACTGTATGCTCAAACCGTCCAGCCACTGCTCAAAACGAAGTGGGGACAGTCATATCCTTTCAACGCCCACACGGGTTACCCCTACAGCGGGTGCGTTGCTACGGCCATTGCACAGATGATGTATTACTACCAATGGCCGTTGCGCGGGCAGGGGCAGGCGGAATATGAGGTGACTTACTATCATGCAACGAAGAGTGCAGACTTCTCCCAGTCGCAATATGACTGGGCGAACATGCTGCCCGATTACCGTTATCCTGTGCAGGCAACGGCAGAGCAGGAGTCTGCTGTAGCTTTGCTGATGAGCGATGTGGGCATTGCTTCCTTCATGCAATACACCCCCAGCGCCAGCGGCACACAGGGATCCTTTGCCTATCAAGCCCTTCAGAAGAACTTCGACTACACGTCTGCCTATGTCACCAGGGCGATGGAAGGGCCAAGCAGATTTGCTGAAATCCTGAGAACAGAACTGCTTAACGGTTGTCCCGTTTATCTTGAGGGCCATCCGTCAGGCTCTGCTTCGGGTCATGCCTGGGTGGCCGACGGGTTTGATGAGAACGGTCTCTTCCACATGAATTTCGGTTGGGAGGGCCAGGGCGACGCCTATTTTTCGCTCACCAACCTCAGTCTCTCCCATACGGGCAGTGAATTCCAGGGCAAACCGCTGGCTTTCAATCGTGCCATTACAGCCATCCTGGCTCATCCCAACAATGGGAAGTTTCCCGCCATCGACCGCGGTCTCATGGAATGGGCTCCGCAACTGATGTTCAACGAGGGCGGTTCTTTTGTGCTGAAAGATGCCGCAGGAAAGACCTTCCACCTCGCGCAGACTCTGACCATGGAGATGAATTCTTTTGTCAACAGAGGCAAGCCGTTCCGTGGCGATATCGGTGTGGCGGTTTATGCCGAAGAGGATAGCCTGGTGCAGGTTGCCTATTCCGACGACCATGCAAGCGGTGGTCTCACGCAGCGCATTTATGGTGCTGGCCAAGATGGAGTTATGGGGAGCGATTATCTTATCAATATGCCTCAGCCTATTCGGCTTTCTCTCTCAGGATTGCCAGACGGCTATTATCGCCTCGTCCCCGTGTGTGTAGCCCATCGTGAGGATGGTTCGTGGGATGATTTTTACCCTATGAAAAAGTCTCCCATCGTGGAGGTGGAACTGGCCTATGGGGCTGGACGTATATCGGAAGTCTGCTCTCAGGAACCACTTTTCCAACTGATGTCGCAGCCGCGGCTCATCGGGCAGGCAGAGGCAGGCGGGAAGGTGCAGGCTGTCTTCACGCTGAAAAACCTCAACGGAGTGCCTCGCGACTGCTACATGAGGGTGAAGTTGCTCGACGAAAACAGACTGGTGGTGCTGAGCAGCCGTGTGGATGTGCCGACGGAGGTGGAAGGGTGCACCCAGACAGACATTCCTATCCAGCTCTCATTGCCCCGCAGCCTGGCAGCCGGACGCTATGCAGTGCAGTTGGAACTGTCTGCCGATGAGGCCGAAACACTCCTTTATCCAGTGAACAATATTCATGACAAGGATGCCGCCTATATTGAGGTGGCCGAGGCAAAGGAGAAGCCGCTTATGGCCAAAGCGGAAGTCTTCCTGGCCGATGACTCCAATGATAAGATAGAGGGCGGAAGCATAGATATGTCCAGCATGTCGCTCTTCAAGATAGGACTGCTGCTGCGCACAAACGAAGACCTCACTTATGAGGGACAGGTGGCTCTCCTCACAGAGGATTTGCAGACTGGCGAGCGCATGCAAGTGCGTGGTATTGATGATTATGTCACGATTCATTCGTCCTTTGATGTACCTCTCTTCAGTTATTGGTTGCGCCAGAGCAACTTGCCATGGGCGGATGGCCACACCTATCGGTTTGTTGTGATGGGACAGACAGACGGCCAGGATGTGGAGTTGAGCGTCCCTGATGCCCCTGTTTATTATCTGAAGCGCGAGGGAAACCTTCTTTCCATCTTCACCGGAGCACCAACCGCTGTGGGTGCAGATGTAGTGGAAAATCCTGTCCTCGACATCAGCCTTGCAGACAGAGAACTGAAAGTAAAGGGCAGCAGCCTGCAAGCCCTTCGTCTGTATGATACTGATGGACGCATGCTTGTGCGGCAACCGGCAGCCTCCCGTACTCATGCGTCCCTTTCTTTGGAAGGTTTGCCCGCTGGCCTTTATCTGCTGAGGATAGAGTCAGAAGGGCATTCGTGCGCCTACAGATTCCTTTATCGGGCAAGGGAGTAGGAACTTGATGTGTGAGTCATACTGCTGTCCTTACAGGAAGATCGTGCGTTGCTCGTTGGTGCACAGGGAATTTGCATGGATTAAGAAGGGTTTTCTGCTTCGGCTTGCTTATTCGTCATACATTATATATTATAAGGTGGAGGAAGCAGCAAACCGCCCGCGAAGAACAGGCTTGATGGAATGACATGCTTCCAGCAGCGCGCTGCGAAGGCCAACGCAACGCATTGCGATGCCCGATGCAGCGTGCTGCGATGGATGATGCACCGCACTGCCTCATCTGTTGCAGCCAAACACGATGACTGTTTCAGTCTAACACAAAGGAAGTTTTGCCCTATCTCATCGGACGTCTTGGTCAGTTGGTTCAGGCGAGATGGAGTTCTCTGCGTGACGGTCCAATTGGCAGTATCATCCTTATGATAGCCATTTGTGTGCCAGGCCAAAGTGCAGAAAGGCAACTGCAGATGTGAAGAATACGTAAAACGGAACAGTTTTCAGTACCTTTTTTCGGCTTTGTTTTCACAAAAGCACGTAAATTTGTAAACTGTCGCTACACATTTAATATATGTACATAAGAAGGTTCATCTGTTTGTTGTTCATTCTGTGCTGCTTGTCGCTGCACACTTTCCCGCAGAACCAGCCGGCCCGCAAGAAGGTGGGACTTGTGCTGGGAGGCGGTGGTGCCAAGGGTGCAGCCGAAGTGGGAGTGCTCAAGGTGCTCGAGGAGGCTGGCATCCCAGTGGATTACATAGCCGGTACCAGCATAGGGGCAATAGTGGGCGGGCTGTATGCCATTGGGTATAATGCCGCCGACCTGGACAGTCTCATCCGCAACCAGAACTGGATGTTCCTGCTGGGCGACCAGGTGAAGCGCGAGTCGGAGACCTTCATCTCGAAGGAGGAAAGGGAGAAATATCTCCTGCGAGTACCCTTGTCCAAGGAGCGTAAGGTGTCGCTGCCGTCGGGGTATGTGACCGGGCAGAACATAGTAAACCTCTTCTCCAAACTGACTGTGGGCTATCATCGTGTGGAGGACTTCTCCACTCTGCCCATCCCGTTTCGCTGTGTGGCCATCGACTTGGTGGAGGGGCAGGAGGTGGTGCTCTCTTCGGGTTCCTTGCCAATGGCCATGCGTGCCAGCATGTCCATACCGGGAGTGTTTGCGCCAGTGGATTGGAACGGCATGATGCTGGTGGATGGCGGCGCACTCAACAACCTGCCTGTGGATGTGGTGAGGGATATGGGAGCCGATGTGGTCATCTGTGTGGATCTGAGCACAGGCTGGAGAAAGCGCGAGGAGCTGAAATCGGCTACAGGTGTACTGGACCAACTGATAAACATCATGGGGCGGACCAAGTACCGGCAGAACAAAGCGGAGGCCGATGTATATATCAATCCTCGGCTGAAGGGCTTCACTTCGGCAAGTTTCCAGCCCGAAGCGATAGACACGATGATAGAGCGGGGAGAGGAGGCTGCACGCAAGCAATGGGATGAGCTGGTGGCTTTCAGAAATAGTCTCTATGCCAATCCCACAGACTCCATAATGCATGAAGAGAAGCCGCAGAGACCCCAGCAAGTGGATGCCTATCAGATTGGTAGTATCGAGATAGAGGGTGTAGATGGGCAGGTAAAGGACTGGATAAGGAAGAAAATAAGCCTGCAGCCGCATTCGTCAGTAAGCCAGAAGGAGATAGACGGTACACTGGCCATGCTGCAGGGGTTGAATATCTTCTCCAGGGTGGAGTACAGGCTGACCAACGAGAACCCCTTCGATCTGGTTTTCCTGCTGGAGCCCAAGGAGTTCCGGCGCATCAACATAGGCGCACGATTTGATACCGAGGACGTGGCCAGCATCATGGCCAACTTCTCCAACAACCAGCAGTTTGCCACCCGTCACCACTATGCAGTCACGGGACGCATATCGCGTAACCCTTATCTGGAGACTGAGTATGCCTACGGACATCTCTTCGGGGCCAAGTTGGGCTTCTCTTACCGCCTGGCGTATAACGACTTCAACCTTTATGCAAACAAGAAGAAACTGGACGGACAGCAGTATCTGTCGCATGCGTTGGCAGGCTACTACACCCGTGACATTGGCGGTTTCAGATTGAAGGCAGGCGCCCGCTTTGAGTATTATCATTACCATAGCGACCTCTTCAAGCAGGATGGAAGCCGGATATCACCCTCGAGCGACCGTTTCCTCAATTACTTTCTCTCCTTCACGATGGACACCTATGACCGCAGATATTTCCCTACCCGCGGAGCACAAGTGCGCTTGCACGGCATTCTGCATACCGACAACGGTATCAGATATGATGATGACGTGCCCTTTGGAGAGGTTTCCCTGCATGCCGAAACGGCTGTTCGGCTGGCTCCTAAACTCTATATGCTCCCCTCGCTGAAGGGGCGTATGCTCTTTGGCAGCAATATCCCCTGCATCTATCAGAACTGTGCCGGTGGACCTTTTGACGGCAATTATCTGCCTTGGCAGATGGCTTGGGAAACGGCGCAACACGTTCATCAGCTGGAGAATAACGCTGTGGCTGCACGATTGGCCATGCGTTATCGGGTGAAGGGAAAGTTCTACCTGACCGCTCTGGGCGAATATGGCAAGGAGGCGCATGAGATTGTCCACATCCTGCGGGGCAATGACCTGTGGGGATGTGCGCTGCGTGCTTCCTATGACTTCGTTCTTGGTCCCATCAGCCTGCAGGCCAACTACTCCAACTTAAGGAAGAACGTGGGCTTTTATCTCAATGCGGGATTCTATTTTTAGGCAGATGATACGGCAGGGGCAGTTCAGAAGTTGTCCTCTGCCCATTGCTTGAGACGGGCTTTGGCCACTTCTGGCCGGGTGGCTTCAGCCAGTGGCAGATGGGCTGGATTGATGCATTCCACGCGCTGGAAGCCTGCTTGCAGGAGTTGCTCTCGGTCGTTCACCCGACCAGCAATAAGCCAAACCGGCACTTGGCTGCTCATTTGAGACTGACGCAGAATGTGCATGGGTAGTTTGCCCATAAGTGTCTGTCGGTCAGCCGACCCTTCTCCTGTGATAATCAAATTGGCTCCTTCGATGAGTGTGGCAAACTGGATGCTCTGCAGCAGAATGTCGGCACCCGATTGCGCTGTGGCTCCCAGGTATTGCAAAAAGGCATAACCCAGTCCGCCAGCGGCTCCTGCGCCAGGCGAAAGGCTCTCGTCATGGACAAGGAGCTGGGCAGATTGCGTAGCAAAGTCCATTGCCTGCCTGTCGAGTTCCTCCTGCATGGCTGGCGAAGCGCCCTTCTGGCCGCCATAGATGCGGGCGGCACCCATGGGACCGTACAGTGGATTCTGCACATCGCTGGCCAGGATGAAACGGCAGGAGCGTATCATAGGATGAGCGGGAAGAGCTTCGAGTTGGCCGCAAGTCAGCTTCTGGGCCAGAGCCATCAACATGCCGCGTCCGCAGTCGCTTGTTCCACTGCCGCCCAAACCGATTATAAAGTCTCTGCAACCCTCGTTCATGGCAGCCAGAAGCAGTTCGCCCACACCATAGGTGGTGGCCTTCAGCGGGTTGCGCTCGTCCCTTGACATCAGGTGCAGACCGCAAGCCTGTGCTGATTCGATGATGGCCGTTCCGTTGGGACAAACGGCATATCGGGCTTTCACAATACGCATCAGAGGGTCGTGAACAACCGCTTCCCGCAGTTCGCCCTTCATTGCCTGGCTGAAAGCATCCAGCATCCCGTCTCCTCCGTCCGACATGGGCAGGCACAGCACCTGCTTGCCTTTGGCACGTAAGACAACAGCAAGGGCTGCCTCAACCTCTTGCGAAGTGAGACAGCCCTTGAATGAATCGGTGGCGAGCACTATTGTCATGCTTTCGTCTGTGTGCATTCGTCGATGAGATAAAGCAATGATTGATAGGGTACACCCGAGTGGGTGGTAAGTCCTATCTCGCAGGTGCGGCTGTTGGAGAAGCCTCGGCGCACGCCATTCTCCTCTATCTGAGCACGCAGATGTCGTAGTGCATAGGCATTCAGTTCGGGATTGAAGAATCCTTTGTCGCCTGCAAAAGCGCAGCAGCCAACGCCTTCGGGCAGCAACACATGGCTTGAGCAGCGGCGAGCCAGCGCGATGACCTTGTCGGCAAGCTCCATCTTGCGGGTGGAGCAAGTGATGTGCAGGGCGATGGGCTCGTCGGTCTGACGGAAGTGCAACTGGTCTGCCACGTAGTCGTGAATGAACTCCAGCAGCTCCATGGGACGAATGCGTTTCATCTGTTCGCGCATTCGGTGCAGGCACGGACTCTGGTCGCAGATGACAGGCAGCCGCCCGCCATCAGATGCCAGGAGCAGAGCCTCTTCCAGTTCGAGCGTCTTGCGGTCGGCGATATCCATCATGCCTTTGCTCTCCCATATCTGTCCGCAACAGAGTTTGCCCATCTCCTTGGGGAAGATGACCTGCCAGCCGTTCCTCTGTAAGAAATTTACCACAAGGTCCGTCAGGTCCTGATGCCGGTCATCCACATGACTGTAACCCATTGTGCGGTTGAGGCAACTGGGGAAATATACCACCTGCCGCTTGTCATTGGGCATGTTGGCTTTGTTCTTGTAAGAGCCATAGTGGGCTGTGGGAAGCGACGGGGTCCACAGCGGAAGCCCGATCTGATGCAGCCCTCGGCCAACCAGACTGACCGCCCGATTGCCTATCACGTTCTGCGCCAGCCCAGCCAGTGTGAGCACGGGCTTGAGTGTGGAGAGTGTTCCATGCAGATGATTGGCGGTGAATGTGCCCATCCGGCGTTTCATGGAGCCGGGTGTAAGTTTCTGGGCACGGATGTTGTGAGTCATATCGCCTGTGTTGATGTGCATGGGGCAGGAGATACTGCACAGGCCGTCGGCGGCACAAGTCACATCGCCCAGGTAATCATATTGCTCCTGCAGCCTCCTGAGACGACCGGGATTCTCGCCTGTCTCTTTCAAGCGGGCTATTTCGCGCTGCACCACAATGCGCTGGCGCGACGAGAGCGTAAAGCCGCAACTCACACAGTTGACCTCACAGAAACCGCACTCAATGCACTTGTTGACGTTTTCGTCGGTAAGCGGAAGCGGTTTGAAGTCCTTGATGAAGCATTCGGAGTCGTCATTGAAGATGACTCCAGGGTTGAGGATGCCGTCGGGGTCGAATATCCTCTTTATCTCCTTCATTATCTCGTAAGCCTGGTCGCCCCATTCATGGCGCACAAAGGGAGCCATGTTGCGGCCCGTTCCATGTTCTGCCTTGAGCGAACCATTGTACTTATCCACCACCAGTCGCTCTATCTCGAGCATCAGGTTGCGGTACTTCTGCACTTGCTCCTCTGTATCAAAGGACTGTGCGATGATGAAGTGATAGTTGCCCTCAAGCGCATGCCCATAGATGCAGGAGTCGTCATAGCCATGCTTGAGAAGCATTTGTTCCAAGTCAAGAGTGGCCTCGGTGAGGTTCTCGATATGGAAGGCAATATCCTCGATGATGACTGTGGTGCCCATGGGACGGGTGCCGCCCACTGACGGGAAGATGCCCGAACGGATGGCCCAGTAGCGTGCATATTCCTGAGGATTGCTGGTGAAATGGGCGGGAACATACAGGGAGAAGGGCAGGAGCGCCTTTTCGATGGCTAAGATATTGGCCTGCAGCTCCTTGGGAGTATCGGCTTTGGTCTCGGTGAGAACGGCTGTAAGGTCGGGACCAGTGGTGTCTCCCACCGAAGAAAGCGACTTGCGGTCAAGTATCTCAGCACTAAACACGGGCTGGCTCTTCATGGCTTTCACCGCGTTGCAGGCATCTGCCATCGTTCTGAAATAGAGCATGGCAGACGCAGACTGCGGGTAGAGATGCCCCGTGCGCATGGTAAACTGACTGCCGAAAGCCAATGTGCCTTCAGAGCCCACCAGTAAGTGGGTGATGATGTCAAAGGGGTCGGTGAAGCGAACCAGCGGCAAGAGATTGAGTCCAGTGACGTTCTTGATACCATATTTATAGCGTATGCGTTCCACCAAAGACGGGTCTGCATTCACCTTGTCACGCAGTTGCTCAATCTGGGATATAAAAGAGGGATGGGAGTGCAAGAACGATTTCCGGCTCTCCTCATCCCCTGTGTCAAGTATGGTCCCATCGGCCAGAATGAGTCTTGCACTGAGCAGCATGCGGTCACTGTTGGCATGTGTGCCGCAGTTCATGCCCGATGCATTGTTCATCACAATGCCTCCCACCATGGCCGACTTCTTGGAGGCAGGGTCGGGGGTGAAGGTTCGTCCGTAGGGAGCAAGTATCTCATTCACCCGCTGACCGATGATGCCCGGTTGCAGGGTGATGGTCTCGGCATTCTCCCCAACGGAATATTTTTCCCAGTTCTTGCCCGCTACGATGAGCACAGAGTCTGTAATGGCCTGGCCCGACAGACTGGTGCCGGCAGCACGGAAGGTGACAGGGATACCAAGAGCACTTGCGTCACGGAGCAGGTGGGAAACTTCTTCTTCGCTGGCGGAGCGAATCACCATCTGCGGCAGTTTCCTGTAGAAGCCCGCATCCGTTCCCCATGCCAGGCAGCGCAAATCGTCTGTGTAGATGCGCTCCTGTGGAATGTATTTCCTGATGCATTCCAGATATTTCTTGTGTGATGAGTTCATTTCTTCTGGATTCATTGTGTTGGTGCATAAGGCGCAGTAGGGTGGAGGGCTCTTCAGAGCGCCTCACACTCCTTGAGCCACAATGTGGAGGCTGCGTCGCTGGGCATTCGCCAGTCTCCTCTTGGACTGAGCGAACAACTTCCCACCTTGGGTCCGTCGGGCAGGCAACTCCGCTTGAACTGCTGGGCAAAGAATCTGCGACAGAAGGTGGTGAGCCATTTCTTGATGACGTTATCTGCATAGACTCCATTGAAAGCCTGTCTGGCCAGGAAGAATATCTTGCTTGGGCGGAATCCCCAACGCAGCAGATAATAGAGGAAGAAGTCGTGCAGGTCGTAGGGGCCAACCAGATCCTCGGTCTTCTGAGTGATGTTGCCATCCTCGTCGGCTGGTATCAGTTCGGGGCTGATGGGCGTATCTACTATATCAAGCAGAGTGGCACGTGTAGCCTCGTCAGGCAATTCATTGGCCACCCATGATACCAAGTGACGTACGAGGGTCTTGGGTACCGAGGCATTCACACCATACATGCTCATGTGGTCGCCGTTGTATGTGGCCCATCCCAGAGCCAGCTCACTCAGGTCACCTGTGCCTATAACAAGCCCGTTTGACTGGTTTGCTGCATCCATCAGAATCTGGGTGCGCTCGCGTGCCTGGCCGTTCTCATAAGTCACGTCATGCTGGTTGATGTCGTGCTCCAGGTCCTTGAAATGCTGTATGCAGGCTTCTTTGATGGAAATCTCACGTATGGTCACACCCAATTGCTGCATAAGGTTCATGGCATTGGTATAGGTGCGGTCTGTGGTTCCGAAGCCCGGCATCGTGATGCCCACAATGTTCTTGCGGTCCATCCCAAGCATGTCGAAAGTGCGGACGCAAACCAGCAAAGCCAGCGTGCTGTCGAGTCCTCCGCTGATGCCCACCACGGCGGTCTTGGCACTTGTGTGCTGCATTCGCTTGGCCAGACCTGCTGTCTGAATGCCGAAGATTTCTTCGCAGCGTTCGCCGAGGTCCTTTCCTTCGGGTACGAAAGGACGTGGTGCGATGGTGCGTGAGAGGGTGATGTCGCGTGGGGTAACCATTTCGGTATCCACACAAAGTATCTGCTCGTCCTTGTATTGTGTGGCACAAGAGGCAAAGGTGGTGTTCATGCGACGCTCGGCACGCAACTTCTCCACGTCAATCTCGCTCTCAAGCAGTTGGGGTGAGCATGAATGACGCTTGGCCTCAGCCAGAAGCGAACCGTTCTCATACACGAAACCTTTGCCTGCGAACACTACATCTTGGGTGCTCTCACCATATCCGCATCCGCTGAATACATAGCCGCAGATGAGACGGGCACTCTGCTGCGCAAGCAGACTCTTGAGGTAGGAATGCTTGCCCACCCCTTCATCATCAGCGCTCAGATTGAATATGATGTCGGCTCCATGCAGGGCAAGTGATGAACTGGGGGGCACTGGCGCCCATACGTCTTCGCATATCTCTACACCAAAGGTGCAGGTGGGTGTGCGGAACAACTGTCTTTGAACCACGGGAACTTGCTGCCCGCAGATGAGGATAGAGCCGGGCTGGAGGTCCTTGAGACTGGCAAACCAGCGCTTCTCATAGAACTCCTTGTAGTTGGGCAGGTAGCTCTTGGGCACGATGCCAAGTATCTTACCATGCTGGACGACTGCGGCGCAATTGAGCAGACAACCGTTATAGGCCACTGGCAGACCTACGATGCTGATGATGTCCAGACTCCTGCTGAAGTTCATCAGGTGGATTAGAGCCATCTCTGCTTCGTCTATGATCAACTGCTGCTGGAACAGATCCTGGCAGGTGTAAGAGGTGATGGAGAGTTCGGGGAAACAGATGATTTCCACACCGCGGCCTTCTGCCTGTACCACCATCGACTCTATCTGCTCTATGTTAAACTGGCAATCGGCCACCCTCACAGAGGGGATGGCCGACGCTATCTTTACAAATCCGTAATTCATCGAATAGGGTTTATCTGTTACTTAATCATGCTTACGCTGCGCTTCACAAACTTTGTGAGTGCTTCGCCACGCAACATTCCGTTCTGGAGCAGTGCCAGGTCGATGAGCTGGTGAACCCGCTCGTTGCCGTCGGCATACTCCTTCAGGATGTCGTTCTTCTTCTTGTTCTCGGCCTGGATGTCCTCTCCGCACTTCTTCAGATCGTCCTTCTCCTCCTGAGTGACTTCCTCTGGCTTCTTCTTCTCTTGCTCCTGACGAAGCACAGCCTGACGTGCGCTCAGACCTCTGATTTCTGCTTCCACGGGTGAAAGTTGCTCCTTGGTGGCTGCCTCGCTGTCCTCCAGCACCTGCTTGATAAGGGGTGCATCGGTGTTGAGCACCAGCGTGTACATGTCGGGCATATCGCCATAGAAACTCATGCCAGGCTGCAGACGTGCCATCTCCTTCATTCTGCGCATGTATTCGCTCTGCGTGATCATGACGGGTAACTGGTCTTCGCCCAAGGGTTGAGCCTCTACGTGGTAGTCAACCTTATCGGTGCGTGGCATCTGGCTGTTGAACAGGCTTGAGAGCTTATCGGCTCTCTCTGCCTCGAGCAGCTCGCGCTTCGTATCTTCCTTCTTTATCAGGCGGTCGATGACATCTGCATCCACACGTGTGAAGGTTGTCTTCTCCAGCTTGCGCTCCAGCATTGCCATGAGTGGAGTATCGAGCTGACCGTCCATCATCAGCACGTTGTAGCCCTTGTTCTTGGCTGCTTCGATGTAGGTATATTGGGCATCCTTGTCGTTGGCATACAGATAGACAACTTGTCCGTCCACGTTTGTCTGTTTGTCCTTGACGAGTGCTGCATACTCCTCCAGTGTGTAGTGCTTGCCTTCAGTGTCCTTCAGCAGGAAGTACTGTTTGGCCTTGTCGTAGTAGTCCTCCTGGCTCAGCATGCCATAGTGGATGAATATCTTGATGTCGTCCCACTTCTTCTCGAAGTCCTCACGCTCGTTCTTGAAGATGGAGGCAAGCTTATCGCTCACCTTCTTGGTGATGTAGCCGCTGATCTTCTTCACGTTGGCATCACTCTGGAGATAGCTTCTGCTTACGTTCAGAGGAATGTCGGGGCTGTCAATCACGCCGTGCAGCAGAGTCAGGAACTCGGGCACGATGCCGTCCACAGCATCGGTCACGAACACCTGATTGCAGTAGAGCTGAATCTTGTTGCGCTGTACATCCAGGTTGTTCTTTATCTTGGGGAAGTAGAGGATACCTGTCAGGTTGAAGGGGTAATCCACGTTGAGGTGAATCCAGAAGAGAGGTTCGTCGGCCATGGGGAAAAGGTGGCGGTAGAACTCCTTATAGTCCTCGTCCTTCAGGTCAGCGGGCTTCTTGGTCCACAGAGGCTCCACGTCATTGATGATGAGGTCCTCTTCGGTATCCACCTGCTTGCCGTCCTTCCACTCTGTCTTCTTGCCAAAGGCGATGGGTACAGGCAGGAAGTGACAGTACTTACGCAGCAGTTCCTCCATCTTGTTCTTCTCGAGGAACTCCTGGCAGTCGTCATCGATGTGCATCACAATGTCTGTTCCGCGGTCAGCCTTGTCGGTCTCCTCGATGGTGTAAGAGGGGCTTCCGTCGCAGCTCCACTTGATAGCAGGAGCGTCCTTGTAACTCTTGGTGATGATATCCACCTGCTTGCTCACCATGAATGCGCTGTAGAATCCCAGTCCGAAGTGGCCGATGATGGCATTGGCATCGTCCTTGTATTTCTCCAGGAAGTCGTTTGCACCAGAGAATGCAATCTGATTGATGTACTTGTCAATCTCCTCTGCTGTCATACCGATACCGCGGTCGCTCACGGTAATGGTCTTGGCATCTTTGTCGATGCTTACCTTTACCTTCAGTTCGCCCATCTCTCCCTGGAAGTCGCCTTTGCCTGCCAGAGTCTTCAGCTTCTGCGTTGCATCCACGGCGTTGCTCACTATCTCGCGGATGAAAATCTCATGGTCGCTGTAGAGGAACTTTTTGATGACGGGGAAGATGTTCTCTGTTGTAACCCCAATATTTCCTTGTTTCATAGTAACATTATGTTTGTTGTGAGATGGGAACAGGCAAAACTCGCTCTATGGAGTGCGCTTCGCTTGTTTCCCTCGCACATGTTTTCTTTTATTATACCTTATTTATTAGTTGGCCGTGATAGCCAGTCTTGTATCTTCTTGCTTGCTGCCGGTCTGTCCGTCCTTCTTTTCCTCCTCAATGTCAGCAGTCAGTTGGGCATCCGACGCAATGTTCTCTTGCAGGAGAATCTCGCACAGAGGGTTCTCCAGAAGATTCTGGATGGCCCTTCGCAGCGGTCTTGCTCCGTATTTCACATCATATCCTCGCTTGGCCAGAAGCTGTCGTGCGGCAAGTGTCACGTTCAAGATGTGGCCCATGTCATGCACTCTGCTTACCAGCGGAGCCAGTTCGATATCCACTATGCGCTGCAGAGCATCGGCATTGAGCTGGCTGAAGAATACCACCTCATCAAGTCTGTTGAGGAACTCAGGCGCAAACTGTTTGCTCAGAGCCTTCATAACCATCGAGTGGTAATTGGCTTCGTTCTGCATGTTGTCGGCTGCAGAGTGGAAGCCTATGCCTTTTCCAAACTCGTTTATCTGCCTTGTGCCGCAGTTGCTCGTCATGATGATGATGGTGTTGCGGAAGTCTATGGTGTTGCCGTTACCGTCAGTCAGTCGTCCTTCATCCATTACTTGCAGCAGGATGTTGAACACATCGGGATGTGCCTTCTCTATCTCGTCCAGCAGGACGATGGAGTATGGCTTACGTCTCACACGCTCTGTCAGCTGTCCGCCTTCTTCATATCCCACGTATCCTGGAGGCGCTCCTACCATACGGCTTACGGTGTGCTTCTCCATGTATTCGCTCATGTCGAGACGGATGATGGCATCTGCATCGCCGAACATCTCCTCTGCCAGGCACTTGGTCAGATAGGTTTTGCCCACACCTGTCGGGCCTACGAACATGAAGGTACCGATAGGGCGCTTGGGGTCTTTCAGGCCGATACGGCTGCGCTGGATGGCTCTTGCTATGGTGGCAACGGCATCATCTTGCCCGATGACCTTCTTCAGAAGGATTTCCTTGAGCTTACGCAGGCGCTCGTTTTCCTCCTGTCCCACGCGCTGCACGGGAATGCCAGTCATCTTGCTCACCACTTCGGCCACGATGTTTTCATCTACCTCCAGACGTGGATTGGCATCCGACTTCTCCCATTTCTGCTGTGCCTCGTCCAATTCAGCCTGCAGATGTTTGGCTTCATCACGGTAGTCGGCAGCCAGCTCGAAGTTCTGGTTCTGTGCTGCTTGCATCTTCTTGGCCTGCAGCTCCTTTATCCGAGCCTCCAGTGAGGTGATTTTCTCAGGGAGAGGTCTGTCCTGTATGTGCAGACGGCTGCCGGCTTCGTCCATTGCGTCAATGGCTTTGTCGGGGAAGCAACGCTCGTTCATGAACCGGCCCGTGAGTTTCACACAAGCCTCCAGAGCCTCTTCCGTGTAGGTCACATGGTGGAAGTCTTCGTAGCGTCCCTTGAGGTTTTTCAGTATCTGAAGCGTTTCTTCGGGGCTTGAAGGATTCACCTGCACCTTCTGGAAGCGCCTCTCCAGAGCACCGTCCTTCTCTATAGTCTTCTTGAACTCGTCTGTTGTGGTGGCACCTATGCACTGGAACTCGCCACGTGCAAGTGCGGGCTTCAGGATGTTTGCGGCATCCATCGAACCTTCAGCGTTGCCTGCACCCACTATGGTGTGTATCTCGTCGATGAAGACAATCACGTTGGGGTTGTTCTTCAGTTCGTTGCTGATGGAACGTATGCGCTCCTCAAACTGTCCGCGGTACTTTGTTCCCGCCACCACACAAGCCATGTCAAGCATCACGATGCGCTTGTCCCACAGCGAGCGGCTGATGCGGTGCTTCACGATGAGCTGTGCCAGTCCCTCCACGATGGCGCTCTTGCCGCAACCGGGCTCACCTATCAGGATAGGGTTATTCTTCTTGCGTCGGCACAGGATTTGCGCCACACGCTCTATCTCATTCTCTCTGCCCACCACAGGATCCAGCAGATTTTCCTGGGCAGCCTTTGTGAGGTCTGTTCCGAAGTTGTCCAGCAGAGGTGTCTGAGTGTCAGAGCTTGTATTGCGTGGAGTGCTGCTTGCGGCAGGAGAATCCTCTTCTGGTGTCACGTATTCCACTACCGCCTCTTCATCTGTATTCTTGTTCTCGTTGTCCTCGCGGTTCTTCTGTTCCTTGTTGTTGTGTGCTATCTGTGCGAGAGAAGCATACGTGACGTTCATCTCGCTCATGATGTTGCTTGCCTGGCAGTCATTGGCTTTCAGTATGGCCAATAGCAGGTGTATGGTGTCGATGCTTTCCGAGTGCATCAGACGTGCCTCCAGCGCTCCCAGACGTATCACACGACTGGCATTCAGGTCGAAGTCCATGTCGTTGATGCTGGGTGCTATCAGCAGCCTGTTGTCCTGCGTGCTTTCCTCGAGTCTTCTCTTCAGTACTTGCAGGTCGATGTTGAGTTTCTGCAAGACGCTCACGGCACTGTTCTCTTTGTGTCGTAGCATGGCCAGCAGGATATGCGAGGGTGTAACGCTTCCGTTGTTCAAGCGTTCCGCCTCTTCCTTGCTGAAGGCCAGCACCATTGACATGTCAGGAGAAAACTTTGTTGCCATATTGCTCTTATTATATTATAATGTATTATTCTGTTCTTTTCTTTGTTTGAAGCAATGCTCCACGTAGTATCATACAAACTTTGTGCCAAACTGCTTTCCTGCCTGTTCTTTCCTACTTTTTCTGCCTTGGCAAGATGGCAGAATGACGCTTTGTCAGAAGTCCTTGCCTGTAAACTCGGCCTCTGTAGAGAGCGCTTTCCCTGTGTTTGCCTTGCCGTTTTGCTGGCGGAAGTGGTATGTAATGGCCAGGTTGATGCAGGGATATTTCGGTTTCACCCAAGTTTCGCTCACCAGGAATTCCGTATGCCGGCGGCTGTGATAACGTGCTGTGTGCAGCAGGTTGTGTGCCACCAGCCCTATGCTCAGCTTCTTGCCGAGGAGAGTCTGTCGGGCAGCCAGGTCGAAATAGCAGTATGCCGACTCTCTTCCTTGCGTCAGCTGTCGGGGAGCCACCACGTGTCCGTCAAACTGCAGACTGGTGTTTCGTGCCACCACAAAGTTGTTTATCCACCCCAACCGTCCGCTCAGTCCGTGGCTGTTGTGGCATCCTTTGTAGGAGGCATGGAAGTTGTAATGGAATCCGCTGGCGTTCACCGTTGTGTTCCACCACCTTGCAGGCTTTGCGGTAAACTGCAGTTCCAGCCCCTTCTCCCACTTGTTGCCGGCATTGATGATGCTGTCCAGTGTCACTCCAGGCTCATATGCTCGTCTGATGTAATCCACCACTCCTGTGTTTCTGCGCACGAATCCCGTGACGGACAGCGTCATGTCGTGGGCCAGTGTCTTGCGCCACTCCAGGTCCAGTGCATGGATGTATTCTGAGTTCAAGTCGGGATTGCCGATGATGCGGGTGTAATAGTCCTCATAAGTTATATAGGGCTCCAGCTTCCAGATGCCCGGTCGGTTGGTTCTGCGTGAGTAGCCCAGGGTGAATGTTCCCACGTTGGAATAGTAGCCGATGTGGGCAGACGGGAACAGGTCGGTGTATTTCTTGTGTCTGGATGTGATGGTGGGCAGGTCCATATCATCCTTCAGTCGTTCTGCCCTCAACCCTGCATCCAGCGCCACCGGTCCGAAGCGTTCGTTGAGTTGGGCATATGCGCTGTGGGTCTGACGGCGGTAGTAGAAGGGAGCATAGAGGTTTTCCTGCCCTTGCGTGCCGTCCTGCCACTTGAATTCTTCAGCATCCCGGTTCCAGTAGCATATCTTGTAGTCGCCATGCTCGCTGTATGTCACATACTGGTAGCCCACCTCCAGTTTGCCTTGTGGCCGGTATCTCAGGGTGTACGAAGCCCCTCCGTCGCAATCCCAATGATGCTCTGTCTCATAGCTTCGGGTGCCTTCGTGGCGCTTGCCGCTCTGGTCAAACATGTTGCTCTCGGTGTATTCCTCCGAGAATCGGTCGTATCTGAAGCGGTTGTTGATGTTTATCTCGTTGCGCTCGTTTATCTTCCATGTGTAGTCGGAGGCCGCTTGAAACAGATATTTGGTCAGCTTGTAGCGGTCGTGACTGGTGTAGAGCGCATGGCTCAGTTCGTTGTCACCCTGCATGCGCAGTTCGTCATAATCCATGTCACCTCCTCGCGGGTTACGCGTTCTGCCGCCTTGCAGGTCGATGTTGAAGTCATGTCGGGAGTTCTTGAACTCATAACCGCCCTGTCCGATGTAGGTGCCAAAGTGGCGGAAGCGTGTTCCGTCGGCCACCGAAGTGGTCTTGTAGTCCTCCACCAGTGTGGTCTTGTGCTGTTCAAAGTCGCTCTTGTTCTTTATCTTTGTTCCTTGAGCGCCTGCATATATATTATGGTGTCCTATGCGGTAGCTCAATCTGCCGTCCACGCTGAGTGTCCCCCAGGTGCTCGCTGCCGAGTTGACCATGAGATTCCATCCGTCAGCCGTGGGCTTGTTGGTCTGTATGCTGATGATGCCCACATCACCTTCCACCTTGTATTTGGCAGGCGGTGTGGTGAGTACATCTATGCTCTTGATGCTTGCCGCTGCTATCATCTGCAGGGCTTCAGTGCCTGTGAGCGGACTGGGTTTGCCATCTACATACACCAGAAAACCGCTGCTGCCCCTCAGTGTCAACTCCCCATCGGCATCCACTTGCACGCTGGGTAGTTGCCTCAGTACATCGAGTGCCGTTCCGCCTTGTGCCGTAAGCACCTGTGCAGCATCTATCCTCTTTCGGTCGAGCCTGTAGGTGATGCTCTGCTTCAGTCCATTGACGGTTATCTCACGCATTAACGTGGTGTCATTCACTGTCTTTGTACTGTCTGCCTGATGTTGTGCTGCAAGCGTGTTGCCTGCCAGCATGGGCAGAAGAACGAGCATGGCTGACGCCTTCCTCGCTGCACGGCAACTCCGTGAGGCAAGGCGGGTGAATATGGCAGACAGTGTACTTTCTTCCTTCATATGTGGCGGCTTTATATTCTCACTCTGCATCGGGGAACAGACCGTAGAGCTTGGCGTCAATCTGCTCGGTGATGGCCTTGAAGTCCTCGGGATTTGACTCAAACTTCAGAGTGTCTCCATCCACTATGAGCAAGCGTCCGGGGTAGTTGGCTATCCACTCCTCGTAGCGGTCGTTGAGTCCCGTGAGGTAGTCGATGCGGATGCTCTGCTCAAAGTCCCTTCCGCGCTTGCTGATCTGCGAGATGAGGTTGGGGATGCTGCTTCTGATGTATATCATCAGGTCGGGTGTGCCCACCAGCGACATCATCAGATCGAAGAGGTCGCTGTAGTTCTTGAAGTCGCGGTCGCTCATGTAACCCTGCGCATGCAGGTTGGGAGCGAATATGCGCGCATCCTCAAATATGGTGCGGTCCTGGATGATAGTGTCTTTGCTCTTCGAGATATCCACCACATCGCGGAATCTCTTGTTCAGGAAGTATATCTGCAAGTTGAATGACCAGCGGTACATATCCTTGTAGAAATCCTCCAGATAAGGGTTCACATCCACAGGCTCGTACCTTGGCGTCCATCCGTATCTCTTGACCAGCATGCGTGTGAGTGTGGTCTTTCCGCTTCCTATGTTTCCTGCTATGGCTATATGCATGGCTTTCTTGTTTGTCTGTTATGGTTTGTTTGGGGTTGTCTGTGTGTCTGTGTGTTCCTGCGGAATCTGGTTCTCCAGTGGGAAGAGGCCGTAGAGCAGTTCGTCTATCTGGCTTGTGATGCGTCCGAAATCCTGTTCCGAGTGCTCGAAGTCCAGTCCATCCACATCGATGGTGAGCACTCGTCCCTTGTACTGATTCTGGATGAAGTCCTCGTAGAGGTCGTTCACTCCCTTCAGATACTCCAGTTGGATGGCCTGCTCACAGTCCCGCCCGCGCTTCTGTATGTTGCTCACCAGGTGGGGGATGCTGGCTCTCAGGTAAATCATCAGGTCAGGATAGCGCACGATATCCGTCATCAGCCCGAAGAGCTCCATATAGGCTTCGTAGTCGCGGTCGTTCAGATGTCCCTGCCGATGGTTGTTGGCGGCAAAGATATAAACGCCCTCGTAGATGCTGCGGTCCTGTACGGTGGTCTCCTGCATGCGGGCAATCTCCAGCAGATGGCGGAACCGCTCCTTCAGGAAGAACACTTCCATGTTGAACGCCCATCGCTTGATGTCCTTGTAATAATCGTTGAGGTAGGGGTTGTCAACCACCGGCTCATACTTTGCCACCCATCCGTAGTGGTTGGCCAGCATGCGTGTGAGTGTTGTCTTCCCGCTTCCTATGTTCCCGGCTATGGCTATGTGCATGTTTTTGTGTGCTGTGTGTGTTGCGCCCGGTCAGAGCGAGAGCGCCTTGCTCACGCTTCCTGCCTTCAGCAGTTCGGCTTTGGCTTCCTCGTAGGAGAGCCCAGTCTGTTCCTGTATCATGTGTGTGCCTCGTTCCACCAGCTTGGCGTTGGTGAGCTGCATGTTCACCATGCGGTTGTCCTGCACGCGGCCCATGCGTATCATCAGAGTGGTGGATATCATGTTGAGCACCATCTTCTGTGCCGTACCACTCTTCATGCGGCTGCTTCCCGTCACGAATTCCGGGCCCACGATAGTCTCTATGGGGAACTCCGAAGCCTCGGCCAATGGGGTGGAGGGGTTGCTGGTGATGCAGCCCGTGAGCATGTGGTGCGCTCTGGCTTCGCGGATGGCACCTATGACGTAAGGTGTTGTACCGCTGGCGGCTATGCCTATGAGTGTGTCATCGGCAGTAGGCTCGAACTTCTGCAGGTCAGCCCATCCCTGGGCTGTCATATCCTCGGCATTCTCCACAGCATTACGCAGGGCGGTGTCGCCTCCTGCTATAAGTCCGCTCACCAGTGTGGATGGCACACCGAAGGTAGGAGGCAGCTCGCTGGCATCCAGCACACCCAGCCGGCCGCTGGTGCCTGCTCCGATGTAGAACACACGTCCGCCGCGCTTCATTCTCTTCTCTGCTTCCACCACCAGAGCTTCTATCTGCGGCAGAGCTTCCTTCACTGCATCGGCCACCTTGTGGTCTTCCCGGTTGATGTCCTCAAGCAGTTCTCCCACCGATTTGCTCTCCAGATGGTGATAAAGCGAGGACTTTTCCGTTATTTTGTCTTCCTGTCTCATCGAAATGAAAATATAATCTTATCTTTGCATCATACAGCACCCGTCCAGTGCCCGCAAACAGGCTTCGCGGTGCCCGGCACGTGCTGGCTTTGCGCCGGATAGGCATGCCGTTTGCCCTCGTGGCAGGCTGTGCCTTTTCAGGTATGTGCTGTCTGTGTGTGCAAATGTACCTCTTTTTATCGAGAAATACAATATCATTCCTTAATATAATATGATTAACGACCTCATCTCATTTCTCAATGCCTCGCCGGTGAACTTCCTGGCGGTGCAAACTCTGGCCGCTCGACTGGAGCAGGCTGGCTATTTGCGGCTCGATGCCTCATGCCCGCTGGGCGAAATGAAGGCTGGCGACAAGTTCTTCGTGACCAAGAACGACTCTTCGCTCTATGCCTTCCGCCTGGGACGTAAAACGCTTGGCGAGGCAGGCTTCCGCATGATATGTGCCCATTGTGATTCGCCCACCTTCCGCATCAAGCCCAATGCGGAGATGACCTGTGAGGGTGGTATCACCAAGTTGAATACCGAGGTCTATGGCGGTCCGATAATGAGCACGTGGTTTGACCGCCCGCTGAGTCTGGCCGGCCGAGTGATTCTGAGGGGCAAAGATGCGCTGCATCCTGTCACCCGACTGCTGCATGTCAAGCGTCCGCTGCTGCAGATCAGCAATCTGGCCATTCACTTCAACCGCCAGGTGAATGACGGTGTGAAGCTCAGCAAGCAGAAGGATATGCTGCCCATCATGGGCATTGTGACCGACGAGCTGGAGCGTGGGCGCATGCTCGAAAAGGTGATATGCGAGGAGTTGGGCGTGCAGGCCAATGAGATTATCGACTTTGACCTTTATCTCTATGACTGTGCTCCCGCCTGCACCTTCGGCATGCACGATGAGTTTCTGTCCAGTGGCAGGCTCGATGACCTGAGCATGGTACACGCAGGCATGGCGGCTCTGCTCCAGCAGGAAGGCGATTCTCCCGAAGTGACACAGGTGCTGGCCATCTTCGACAATGAAGAGACGGGCAGCCAGACAAAGCAGGGTGCCGGCAGTCCCTTCCTTGCCAACATGCTGCGCCGCCTGTGTGCTGCGCAGGGTGGAAGCCAGGAGGACTTCTTCATGGCTGTGGAGCGTGCCTTCATGATATCGGCTGACAATGCCCATGCCTGGCATCCCAACTACAGCGAGAAGTATGATCCCACCAATCATCCACAGTTGGGCGGCGGACCGGTCATCAAGTTCAACGCTGCCCAGAAATACGCCAGCGATGCCGTTTCAGCCTCAGTCTTTGCCGAAGTTTGCCGTGAGGCAGGTGTTCCCTGTCAGCGCTTTGTGAACCACTGCGATGTGGCAGGCGGAAGCACGCTGGGCAATATCCTGGCTTCCTCATTGCCCGTGCGTGGTGTGGATATGGGCAATCCTATCCTGGGTATGCACAGTGTGAGGGAGACAGGTGCCGTGGCCGACCATCTCTACTGCATACGTGCCTTCAGCAAGTTCTACAGCCTCTAACCGGGAAATTCCCCTCTGCCTATCCTTCAGATGAAGATTGGAAGGGTGGGAGTGCCGGATTGGAATCACGCTTGGAATGTCCTCTGAAACCGGACGGAGTGGTTCCCTCGGAAAAAGGCACGGTTTTGGCTCCAAAGACGCAGCGCGTTGCGATGATGAATGCAGCGCGCTGCGTGTGCATGTGCAGCGTGCTGCATGTGCCTATGCACCGCATTGAGTTTTTCCGTTTGCAGGTTTGGGATGCACATACGCAGGCTTGGGATGGCCGTCCAAAGGCTTTGTACGGCCATCAGCAGCCTGCAAACGGAGATTTCTGCATGCTTTCATCGATAATTTCAGCCAGCTTTACGGACGATTTCAGAGCGCCCTTTGCGACAAAGCATCGTGTTGCGCCTCTTTCTGAAAGAAGGAGGGATGAAACGGAGAGTCCGATGAACTGACAATTAGAAAACCTCGCGCTGTGCCGGAAAAGCATGCGCGAGGCTAATTTTATTGTTTTGCCCAAAATAAGGGACGCTTTTGCCCCCGTTCTCTTAGTCCTTTTGCAGAAGGAGCATGGTCCAATTGTCCTCTGTGCGCTTGTCCTTGAGGTGGAGGCCGTAGCGTGCAGCCTCGGCTGTGAGAAGCGGAATGTCCTCGGTGTAAAAGCCGCTCAGGAGCAGTTGCCCGGCGGGTAAGAGCGCACCAGCAAACCGCTGCATGTCAGCAAGTAATATATTTCTGTTGATGTTTGCCATCAATAGGTGTGCCTGGTCATTGGGCTGGAGTACAGAGGCATCGCCCAAGCGTACTTCCACGCGGGCCGAACCGATGCCGTTGAGCAGCAGGTTGTCGCGTGCATTGTCGGCGCTCCATTCGTCGATGTCGTAGGCCAGCACATGGTTTGCACCCTTGAGCACACACATGATGCTCAGCACTCCCGTGCCTGTGCCGGCATCTATCACATCCAGCCCCTGCAGGTTGGCCTGTGCGAGCCATTCCATCAGCATGCGCGTGGTGTGGTGGTTGCCTGTACCAAAGGCCTGGCGTGGTGAGATGGTGATGTCGTATGGCAGTTGCGGCACATCGGTGTGGCGGGTGTCGTGAACCACTATCTGCGAACCGATGAGTACAGGCTGGAAACCTTCTTCCTCCCACACCTGGTTCCAGTCCTGATAGGGTGCATCCTGTGCCGTAAACTCTATTGTGGTGTCGGGCATGGGGAAGCAGGCCAGCATCTGCTGCACCTCCTGTTCGTGCCAGAGCGGTTGCTGCACATAGCCCACCAGCGCCTGGTCGGCCTCTGTGAACGTCTCAAATCCCTGTTCGCCCAACAGAGCGGCCAGCAGGTCGGCGGCAGTCTGGCTGTAGGGCCTTATTTGGAAAGTTACCTCGGTATATTTCATAATTGTGGGCAAAATTATGATAAAAAACTCTAATGGGGGAATTTTCCCCCTGTAAATAGGTTAAATCCCTTTGCACATCTCGATGAAAGGGAATAACTTTGTCACAGAAAACAAAAAGGCAAGGAATATGAAAAGGAATTTGATTCTGCTTCTGGCACTTTCGGTGCTCCCCTGCATGGCTTTTGCACAGAGCACAGACGATGATCTGTACTTCGTTCCTGGCAAGAAGAAGGCCAAGACGGAGCGCGTGGAAAAGACTGACCGTGCTGCCACCAGGCGCGATCAGCCTGTGGTGTATGAGGGTAATCCGAAGGTCGATTACCATACAGGCCAGCTGCGCGACGTGGATGAGTACAACCGTCGTGGTCCTGCCGCAGGCGGCGTAAGGACGAGGCTGGTGGGCGACACTCTGTATGTATGCACCGAGGACAGTGCTGGTGATCAGGTGACCAAGCGTTATGAGTCTGCTGCACGCGGCGGTTCCGATTATGAGGATGACCGCTCGGGTGACTATCGCTACAGTGACGATGGGGCAGGCTATTACGATGACGACTACTATTATTCTTCGCGCCTCTATCGCTTCAGGGGGATGGTGTGGCGTGATCCGTTCCTTTGGGACATCAGCTTTGGCTGGTATGATCCCTGGTACGACCCTTGGTATGGCTGGTACCGCCCCTATTTCCACTATGGTTATTACAGCTGGTTTGACTGGGGATGGGACTGGCACTGTCATCCCGGATGGGATTGCGGATGGGGTCATCACGGTTATTACCGCGATTATCTTCCCCATCGTCCCTCGCTGGCATACCGCAACCATGGCGAGCGAGGCGGCAGAAGCGGTATAGCAGGCACAGGTGGCGGTACACGCGGAGGCAGGGTAGGCACCACACGCATGGGCTCTACCGGGCGCTATCAGAGTGCTGCAGGCACACGCGGAGGCCGTACGGATGTGGGCACCAGAGGTGGTGTTACACGCGACACTCGCAGTTACACCACCCAGCGCGGCGGACGTGCAGAGGGCTTCACACGTGGTGGCACCCAAGGTACTCGCGAGAGCTACAGCCGAGGAGGCACTACTCCCAGCCGCAGCAATTCTACCGGCAGCAGCACAAGAGGTTCGAGTGTGGGCGGCAGTTCACGCGGTGGCAGCTACAGTGGCGGCGGCTTTAGCGGAGGTGGCTTCAGCGGTGGTTCACGTGGCGGAGGCGGCAGCTTCGGCGGAGGTGGTTCGCGTGGTGGCGGCGGAGGCCGTGGCGGACGCTAAGCAGAAGTGCCTGAAAGGACATTGAGAATAGAATCGAACAACAAACCTAAAAGGGTATATAACTTATGAGAAGAATTGATATGGCCGCCCTCATGCTGCTGGCAGCAGCAGGCATGCAGGCACAGAATACATTCATCAACGAGCAGCTTGCCAACAACTCGCAGGATGTGATAGGCACAGCTCGCTATGTGGGTATGGGAGGAGCGATGGGCGCTCTGGGTGCCGACCTGGGTGTGATGGGCTGGAACCCCGCTGGCATAGGTCTCTATCGCAAGAGCGATGTCGGACTCACCTTCGGAGGACAGTGGAACAACTCGCGTATCAGCAACGAGAACCGCGGTACGGGAACCTTCGATCAAATGGGTTTTGTGTATAGCGTAAAGCTTGCCAATGAGACTTGTCCCTTCTTCAACGTGGGATTCAACTATCAGAAGAAGGCCAACTACAACTATAACTTCTATGCCGACAATGCCCGTCTGAACGGACTGAGCCAGATGGACCAGGTGGCCGAGCTGGCTTCGAACCGCTTTGACACCAACTACAATCTGGCAGGAATGGCGGTTGACAACAGCTATCTGACGCCCATCTATGGTGACGAAGCCAATCCCGACAAGGCAACTGCCTACTATAACAAGTTCGGCGGAGAGAGCAGTCTCTACACACGTCACTCGGCAGGAAGCCTGCAGGGCTATGATGTGAACTTCAGTGCAAACCTCAAGGATTGTGCCTATGTGGGACTGAACCTCGGATTTGACAACGTTGATTACCGTTCTTGGTCGGAATATACCGAGTTCAACAGCTACAACAACGCAGACGGTGAGAACGTCAAGGGTGACTATGCACTCTACAATGACCAGAAGATAACGGGCTATGGCATCAACGTGAAACTGGGCTTCATAGTGCGTCCTTTCGAAGAGAACTCCTTCCGCATCGGTTTTGCTGTGGAGACTCCTACCTGGTACAGGATGAAGAACAGCACGCTGTATGACCTGACGGACCTTATCGACAAGAAGCGTACAGACCAGAAGGAGAGCTATCTGGAATACACCATGCGCACTCCGTGGAAGGTGCGTGCCAGCATGGGAAGCACGGTGGGCAACTCCTTTGCATGGGATGTGGATTACGAGTTTGCCAACTATGGCAGCATGCACATGGGTTATCCCAAGTATGATGAGTGGGATGATTACCACACATCATTTGCCAATACTACCGACAAGGCAATGAATGAACACAGCAAGAATACCCTCAAGGGTGTGCACACAGTGCGTGCCGGACTGGAGTATCGTCCTGTGAAGGCCTTTGCCATGCGTCTTGGCTACAACTATATCACTTCGGCCTACAAGGACAATGTACGCTTTGACCAGTATGGCATCAATAGTGCAGCCATGGACTATGCTACGGGTACAAGCTACATGCGATGGGGTGATACCAACATCCTCACCGTGGGTCTGGGCTACCGCATCAAGGGCTTCTACGTAGATCTGGCCTATAAGGTGCGCAACCAGAGTGCCGACTTCTATGCCTTTGACACTGGTTTCGCCCAGGGTGATAACGACTTCACACAGGCCAATCCCGACCTGCGCGGTGTGACCATCAGTCCTGTGGATGTCAACATGACACGACAGAGCATCACCTGCACGCTGGGCTACAAGTTCTAAAGGACAGCACAGGGATACACTCTTCCCCTCTGCGGGAAGAAAACATAAGCGGTCTGACTCCGAATGCAAACGAAGGAGTCGGGCCGCATTTTCGCGTCAAAGAGGCTGGGTTACTACTTGCGGAAGGGCGTCCGGCTCATCAGGAGAAAGTCCGGGGCGAACTGGCCTATACATATTATATATATAAGGAGAAGCCTCTGGAGCGGTTCCATTTTTGATTCATCAGATAGAGATACACAGACAATGCACGATAAAAAGACAAGAGAGGATGGTGCTTCGCACCTGGATATGCTGAATGGACCCATTGCCATCAAGATGGTGTGGTTTGCTTTGCCCGTTGCCGGAACAGCTTTTCTGCAGCAACTGCTCAATGCTGCCGATGTGGCTGTGGTGGGACGCTTTGCCAGCAGCACGGCGCTGGCGGCTGTGGGAGCCAATGCTTTCATCATCAATCTGATGATCAACCTCTTTGTGGGACTCAGCGTGGGTGCCAACGTGGTGATAGCCCGTTTGCTGGGTGAGCGTGATGAGGAGCGCGTATCACGAGCCGTACACACCTCCATCGCTGTATCTTTGCTGAGCGGAGTGTTGTTGGCCGTCGTTGGCTGGTTGGGTGCAGAGGATATCCTCTCGTGGCTTCATACACCACAGGGCATCATGCCGCTGGCTGTGCTCTATTTCAGAATCTATTTCCTGGGAATGCCCTTCCTCATGCTGATGAACTTCGCAGCAGCTATCCTGCGAAGCAAAGGCGATACCCGTCGTCCGCTCTTCGTGATGGCAGCCAGCGGGGTGGTGAATGTGTTGCTCAACCTGTTCTTTGTCATCCGTCTGCACATGAGTGTGGAGGGAGTTGCCATAGCCACTCTGGTGTCTTCGGTGCTCAGTTCCTTCATGCTGGTGCGCATACTTTGCCGCGAACATGGAATGCTTCGCCTGGACCTTCGCAAGGTGCGTATCCATTGGGATGTGCTGCGTAGCATAGCCGTCATAGGTATTCCCGCCGGCGTGCAAGGTATGCTCTTCAACTTCTCAAACGTGCTCATCCAGGGTGGCATCAACTCGCTGGGTGCAACGGCCATTGCTGCCAACACGGTGTCGCTGAACTATGACTACTTCTGTTTCTTCGTGGCAAATGCCTTTGCACAGGCAGGTACCTCGTTCCTCAGTCAGAACCACGGAGCCCGCCTGTACCGTCGTTGTCGTAGGGTCATACGTGATACCATCCTGCTGGGAGCAGGTGCGACGATGGTAGTGAGCTTCCTCTTTGTGCTCTTTGCCGCTCCCCTGAGTTCCCTTTTTACCTCTGATGCCGATGTCATAAGGCTTTCTGTGGAGCGTATTGCTATCGTATTGACCTTCTATACAGTGCATTCCTGCAATGAAACCATCTCAGGTCTCTTGCGTGCTTTGGGGCATTCGCTCACTCCCACACTGGTGTGCGTGGTGTTTATCTGCGGTGTGCGCCTCTTCTGGCTCTATCGTGTGTTTCCCACCAATCCCACCCTCGGCTTCCTCTCCTGCTGCTACCCCGTGAGCTGGGTGGTCAATGCCACTGTCCTCTTTTGCGTCTTCTTCTGGATACTCAAGAAGAAGCGCCCGCTCTCCCCACGTGATGTGGCAGGCGCAGCATAATGCCTTTTCATCCTTGACAAGACGGTAAACGAGAGTCAGATGAGCCGTAAGGCAAATTCGTCGGGCAGGTGAGCGGGCTATCTTAGTACAATAAAGCATTCCCACGTATTATTCAACAGGACCGTCGGGACGGCTTGGCTGTCTTCTGCCTTCATGGAAGACAGGAGAGTATCAGACATTATAAGCAAAAAAGAAACCTTCTGGCAGGAACGTTAATACGTATCCTGCCAGAAGGCTATATGTGGTAACACTTCAGATTCAATGCTTCTTTTCGAGCTCCTGAAGGTTTTCCATCTTCTTGGACTCAAGGAACTCATAGATGCCGCACAGGTGTTCGCGCACTCTGCCATGACCGAACTCATACACCTTGCTTACCAGTCCGTCGAGGAAGTCACGGTCGTGGCTAACCACGATGAGTGTGCCGTCGAAGTCCAGGAGCGCCTGTTTGAGCACATCTTTGGTCTTGAGGTCGAGATGGTTGGTAGGCTCGTCGAGGATGAGCAGGTTTACTGGCTCCAGCAGGAGTTTGAGTATGGCCAGACGAGTACGCTCGCCTCCAGAGAGCACCTTGACCTTTTTGGTGGATTCCTCACCGCCGAACATGAAGGCTCCCAGCAAGTCGCGTATCTTGTTGCGTATTTCTCCCTTGGCCACATCATCGATGGTCTGGAAGACTGTCAGCTCGCCGTCAAGCAGAGAGGCCTGGTTCTGTGCGAAGTAGCCAATCTGCACGTTATGGCCCAGCTCCAGCTTGCCTTCATTCTGCAATTGGCCCATGATGCATTTCACAAGCGTTGACTTACCCTCGCCATTACGCCCGACAAAGGCTATCTTGTCGCCTCGCTCGACTGTGAGGTTCACTCCGCCAAACACTTTCTTGTCGCCAAATGACATGGCCACATCACTCATCTGCACAGGATAGCTGCCGCTGCGTGGGCTGGGAGGGAACTTCAGACGCAGGCGGCTTGTATCTTCTTCATCCACCTCAATGAGTTCCAGCTTCTCCAGCATCTTCACGCGGCTCTGCACCTGGAAGGTTTTGGAGTATGTTCCTTTGAACCGCTCGATGAAGTCTTTCGTCTCGGCTATCATCTTCTGCTGCTCTTCGTACTGCTTCATCTGCTGCTCGCGGCGCTCTTTGCGCAACTCCAGATAGTGACTGTAGGTGGCTTTGTAGTCGTAGATACGTCCCATGGTCACCTCGATGGTACGTGTGGTGATGTTGTCCACGAACTTGCGGTCGTGGCTGATGACCACTACTGCCTTTGAACTGTTGCAGATGAAATCCTCGAGCCAGCCTATTGACTCGATGTCCAGATGGTTGGTGGGCTCATCGAGGAGCAAGACGTCAGGCGACTTGAGAAGCAGTTTGGCCAACTCGATACGCATGCGCCAGCCGCCGGAGAACTCGCTGGTGGGACGGTTGAAGTCGCTTCGCTCAAAGCCCAAACCGAGCAGAGTCTTCTCTACATCCTCTTCGAAATGAGTCATGTCTATGGCATAGAACTTCTCCGTGAGCGTGGACACCTTCTCTATGAGCTGCATGTATTCGTCACTCTCGTAGTCTGTGCGGGTGGTCAGCTCGTTGTTGATGCGGTCTATCTCTGCTTGGATTTCGTGCAGATGGGCAAATGCCTGGCAAGTCTCTTCGAATACCGTGCGCCCGTCTTCGGTCATCAGATGCTGTGGCAAATAGGCTATGACGCAATCCTTAGGTGCCGAAACCGTACCACGTGTGGCCGTTCTTACGCCTGCGATAATCTTGAGCAGAGTGCTTTTTCCAGCGCCGTTCTTGCCCATGAGGGCTATACGGTCTTTCTCGTTAATCTGAAAAGAGATGTCCTTGAATAGGGTGGTACCGCCGAACTCAACGGTCAGTCCATCAACTGTTATCATATCTGATTCTTGTGCTAATAGTGAAAAACGGCACAAAGGTAGCTAAAAATCTTCAATTACATACCGCTCCTCAAGTGCTCAAGACGATGTTCAGATGGTTGGGAAGTGTGATGGATGAAACGTGCCGGTATAGTCCGCCTCTTCTTGCTGACCGGCAAGAAAGGTTCTGCACGGCATTGGCAATGCGAGGCCAACTCTATTTGTGGGCGAAAGAAGATGTCTTATGTGTAGGTTTCATTTACAAAGCGGCAGACTTCCTTCTACTTGACTCTTATCTTTTCGGCTTCCGGCTGAAGTGATAGCTCATGTGCAGCATGACATAATTGGGAAGCGTGCGGTTCCATGTCTCCGTCCTGCCCTGTGCATTGATGATGTATTGCGTGGAGGACAACTGATGGAAGATGTCAAAAGCCTCCACGCTGCAGGTCACGCGAAAAAGCCGTTTTGCAAAAAAACGCAAAGTCACGAGTTCCGCGACGCAAGGCCGCACCCCCCCCAGAAAAAGGCCCTGTCTTATACTGATATAGGTAGACACATTTATCAACCAATAAATGTGTGTTCAA
>SAMEA104315436__coassemble_749_pt1 | contig 53089 bp, 39 predicted proteins | sample SAMEA104315436__metabat2_low_PE_029 | metagenome-assembled genome bin SAMEA104315436 (sample SAMEA104315436) | gut metagenome | biome: Monkey gut; feature: monkey-associated habitat; material: faeces | place: China | collected 2013 | reverse complement strand
GACCGGACTGGGATGGCGTCATGAGCGCATCACCGAAGAGAGCAGCGAGTGGGAATACAGGGACAGCAGCGGATACAGCGTGCCGCATACGGGCAATGCCCTACAGGTCATCTACAACCTGAAGAGCAGCAACCACATCAACTCCAACCACGTTGAGCTCTACGCCCAAGACACCTACCGCACCGAGAGCAAAGCGGGCATCCTGAGCGTGAACTACGGTGCAAGGCTCAGCCATTGGGACTGGAACCGCGAATGGATCTTCAGTCCCCGAGCCAGTCTGGGCTTTGTACCGGCAGGCAACGACGCATTCACTTTCCGTCTGGCAACGGGTCTCTACTACCAGCGACCCTTCTTCAAGGAACTTCGCGACACGGTGACCACCAACGGCAACACCGTTGTCCGACTCAACAAAGGCATCAAGTCACAGCGCTCGTTCCAGGTTCTGACGGCCATGGAATACAAGTTCAAGCTGGCTGGCAGGCCATTCAAGTTCTCCACCGAACTGTATTACAAGGCACAGAGCAGGCTGAACCCCTACAACGTGGATAACGTCAAGATAGTCTATTATGGCAATAACTGCGCCTCGGGCTATGTGGTGGGCGCCGACTTCAAGCTCTTTGGCGAGTTTGTACCAGGCACCGACTCATGGATAAGCTTCGGCGTGATGAAGGCCCAGATGCGCCTCAACGGCAAGAGCATACCGCAGCCCACCGACCAGCGCTACAACCTCAACTTCTTCTTCAGCGACTATTTCCCCGGCACCACACGCTGGAAGATGAACCTGAAGGCCTGCTTTGCCGACGGCCTGCCCTTTGGTCCGCCACACACCGGACTGGAGCGCAACGTATTCCGCGCCCCGGCCTACAAGCGCGTGGATATCGGTATGAACTATCGTCTGCTGGACAACGAGGACCGGCACATGCGGCATGATGTGGTGAGGAATATATGGTTGGGGCTCGACTGCTTCAATATCTTCGGCCTCAACAACGTCAGTGGATACTACTGGGTCACCGATGTGAGCAACCACCAGTATGCCGTGCCCAACTACCTCACGGGACGCATGGTCAATGCCCGCGTGCTGGTGGAATTTTAGAAAAAAGACGCTCCAGAGTTTGCCATAAGCAGTTTATTCTGTAACTTTGTAGGAGCGGAGCAGGCGGAGAAGCACATTCCCCGCACACACGCAAGACAATGTTAACTATTACACAATAAACTAAAAGCAAAGAGTTATGAAGATTTCACGCATTGAACACCTGGGCATCGCCGTGCAGAGCATCGATGCCGTACTGCCCTACTTCCGCGATGTATTGGGCCTGGAAGTGTACAAGACAGAGGTTGTAGAGGACCAGAAGGTGAAGACCGCCTTCCTGAAGGTGGGCGAGGTGAAGCTTGAACTGCTGGAGCCCACATGCCCCGAGAGCACAGTACAGAAGTTCCTGGACAACGGCGGCCGCGGTGTACACCACGTAGCATTCAAGGTGGAGGACGGAGTGAGCGAGGCTCTCGCCATGTGCGACGAGAAAGGCCTGCGCCTCATAGACAAGTCCCCCCGCCAGGGAGCCGACGGTCTCCACATCGCGTTCCTGCATCCGAAGAGCACCTGTGGCATATTGACCGAGCTATGCGAAGAATAGCCAGAACCTTCACACTGGCGGGAGCCATGCTCCTGGCCAGCGTGCTCACTGGCGCACACACCGCCACAGCACACGAGCGACTCACCCCCGAGAACCAGCTCATAAGCCTGCGCCACATCATGGAGCAGGCCCAGACCGAGAATGAAAAGGAGGCCGCCATGACCCTCATAGGGCAGACCGGCACGTTGCAGGCCATGTACTATGCCGGTACATACCTTCAGGACAAGCAGGTAGCCGAAGAGGCAGCCGAGGCCATCGTGGCCATCGCGCTCAAGCACCCCGAATACAACGGCGAATGGACGCGCCAGCTGGTGCAGAAGTCGCTCAAGCACCTGGACAAGAAGGCACGCAAGAGCGCCAAGCAATGGCTCAAGGACGCCGACCCCAACGAGAAGGGTTATGTGAACCTCTTCAATGGCAAGGACCTCTCAGGCTGGAAGGGACTGGTGGACAACCCCATCTCCCGTGCAAAGATGAGCGCCGACCAACTCAAGCAAAAGCAGGAGAAGGCCGATGACATTATGCGAGCCAACTGGAAGGTGGAGGATGGACTGCTCGTATATGAGGGCCACAGCTTCGACAACCTCTGCTCGGAGAAGGCCTACGGCGACTTTGAGATGACCGTCGATTGGAAGCTCGACCCCAATGGCGAGGAGCCTGATGCAGGCGTCTATCTGCGTGGCACACCCCAGGTACAGATATGGGACATCCGCCGCACCAACGTGGGCGCACAGGTGGGCTCCGGTGGACTCTACAACAACCAGCAGCACCGCAGCACCCCCACCAGCGTGGAGGACAACAAGCTGGGCGAATGGAACACCTTCTATATAAGGATGGTGGGCGACAAGGTAACGGTGAAGCTCAACGGAGTGACCGTTGTAGATAACGTGGTACTGGAGAACTACTGGGACCGCAAGCAACCCATTTTCCCGCGCGAGCAGATTGAGATGCAGGCACACGGCAGCAAGGTCTTCTTCCGCGACATCTATCTCAAGGAGCTCTGACACACCCCCCACACCCCGCACAGGCAACCACTCTGCCCTGCGGAGAACACCCACGAGGCCAGGCCATGCCACCGCATGTGCCTGGCCTCTGCTTTTGCAGAAGAAGGGAAGGACGGCCCGGCCTGCGTTCCGAGGGGGAAGAGCAGAAATGCCGACTGCACCGTGCAGCCTGGTGGCAGGAACTCCCGGCAGGTGGAGAGACTGGCGTGCAAGCCCACTTGCCATGCCGCCCCACGCACGGCTGTCTTCTCTGCCGGAAAACGCAGCGCGCTGCGTTGGCATGTGCAGCGCGCTCCATCGGGCATCGCAGCACACTGCATCGGCACATGCAGCGCACTGCATATTCCAGCACACTTCAGTTCATTTGCAAAAAGAGTGGCACCGGAACGACTACCGTGCAGCATCTGCATGAAGAATGAGCGGCACAAACCAGACCAACGAAAAGCATCGGATGACCAACGAAAAGCATCGGCACGACCAACAAACGCCACCGCTCACCCCTGCCACCGCAGTATTTTGTGGCGCACAGCCACTTATCATGGCCTGAAGACTTGTACAAGTCGAGAGAAAAAGCTAACTTTGCAAGTACATACACCTAGGAACGACATAAACAGAACAAGTATGAGACAACAACAGATGATGGCCATCATGGCAGCTGCACTACTGACCGCATCGTGCGCCAGGCAGCAGTTGAGCGTGGAAGACCTCAGAGTGGAGCACATGCAGAACCCCTCGGTGGTGGATGCCACACAGCCACGACTCTCGTGGATAAACACTCCGAAGAGCCAGACTGCGCGCGGACTCAAGCAAACAGCCTACCGCATCGTGGTGGCCACGAGCATGAAGAAACTGCAGCAGGGCAACTATGACCTGTGGGACAGCGGGCGGCAGGAGTCGGACGCCTCGTCGCTCGTGGCCTACCAGGGGAAGCCTCTGCCCTCGGCACAGGACTGCTACTGGAAGGTGCAGACGTGGGACCAGGACGGCAAGCCCTCGGCATGGAGCAAACCGGCACGCTGGGGCATGGGACTGCTCGACGCTGCCGACTGGAAGGCACAGTGGATAGCACCGTCGCTGGACCATGCCGGAGCACCACTGCTACGCAAGCAGTTTGACACCCGCGGCAAGGTGAAGCAGGCCAAGGTATTCGTGTGCGGACTGGGCTACTTCGAGCTATACCTCAACGGGCAGCGCATCGGGGACGACTACCTGGTGCCCAACATGACCGACTACACCGAGCGCCACGACCTGGACAAGGGGCCTATAGCCATCGCAGGAAACATGTCGGGACACCGCGTGATGTACCTTGCCTATGATGTGACCAAGCAGCTGCAGAAGGGAAGAAACGCACTGGGCGTATTGCTCGGAAACGGCTTCTACGACGCTCTCAACCTCAACATCCCCCTGTCCCACTTCGGCGAGAAATGCCTCAGACTGCAGTTGCAGCTCACCTACACCGACGGTACCACACAGACGGTGTGCACCGACGGCACCTGGCAGACCAAGCCATCGGCCATCACCTACAACAGTGTGCACGGAGGCGAGATATACAACGCCAACCTGGAGACCCCGCTATGGGCCACCACCCGCGACAATAGCGAGGGATGGCAAAACGTGAAGACCATCGAAGGCCCCAAGGCGGAAATGAGCGCCCACACCGCTCCCACCGACAGGATAGTGGAGACCATGAAGCCTATCAGCCTCACCAGGCGCGAGGACGGAGCGTGGATTGTAGATTTCGGCAAGGAGATATCGGGCTGGATACACTTCCGTGACCTCAAGGGCACAAAGGGCGACACGCTGAAGGTCGATTACATGAGCGAGTCGGTGCAGGGCAACATGCGCTACGTGATGAACGGCAGCGGCAATGAGGAGTATGCACCGCGCTTCACCTGGTTTGCCTTCAGCAAGGCCGTGATAACGGGCATCGACCAGCTTACCACCAAGAATCTGACGGCCGACGTAGTGAATACCGACGTGGCACGGGCCGCTGACTTCCACACCACAGACACCCTCTTCAACCGCATCAATGAAATATGGCAGCGCTCGCAACTGGACAACATGCACGGCGGAATAGCCAGCGACTGCCCGCACCGCGAGCGTCTGCCCTACACCGGAGACGGTGAGGCGGCCTGCGCAACGGTGATGCACAATTTCGACGCTGCGGCTTTCTACCAGAAATGGATACGTGACATACGCGACGCACAGGACAGCCTGACGGGATACGTGCCCAACTCCGCTCCCTGGGAGCCTACTGCCGGAGGCGGTGTGGCATGGGGCGCAGCCATGAACACCATGCCTTGGGAATTCTATGTGCAGTATGGCGACCGCAAGATACTGGAGGACAACTTCACTGCCATGAAGAAGCAGGTGCAGTATATGACCACATGGCTGCAGCCCGACGGCACGATGTACCAGAAGTTGGGCAACGTGGGTGACCCCACCCCATGCTATTGGCTGTGCCTGGGTGACTGGTGTCCACCCTATGCTGTACCGCTGGAGGAACTGGTACACACCTTCTTCCTATGGCTCTGCAGCGACTACACGGCACGTGCCGCAGAAGTATTGGGAGAGAAGGCCGACGAGCAGACGTTCCGCGCACTGGCCAATCGAACACGCGACGCATTCCACAAGAAATACTACAACACAGAGGCGGGATCGTATGGCGACTATGGTTGCAACATCTACGCACTGGTGATGGGTGGAATGCCCGATGCACAGCGTGAGCGCGTGATAAAGGCTCTTCGCAAGGAAATAGCCGAGACACATGACGGGCATATCAACACTGGATACCTGGCCACAAAGTTCTTCTTCGAGACTCTGACCGACTGCGGACTGCATGACATCGCCGTGGGAGCCATGAGGAAGGAGGACTATCCCAGCTTTGGACACTGGATCAAGCAGGGAGCCACCACCACCTGGGAACAATGGGACGGGCAGAACTCACACAACCATCCGATGTTCGGAAGCGGACTCACCTGGTTCTACCGCCGTCTGGCGGGCGTTTGTGCCGACCCCGCAGAGCCTGGCTACCGCCACATCATCCTGCGCCCCTACCCCGTGGACGGGCTCGAGAACGTGCACTACAGCTACCGCACGCCCTACGGCACCGTACTGTCCGACCTCACACAGACCAGCGAGGGCAGTACCCTCAAGGTGACCGTACCCGTGGGAAGCCGTGCCACCCTGTATCTGCCTACCAACCAGAGAGGCAACATCAGCGAGAGCAACAGGCCCCTGCGCGAGGCCAAGGGAGTGACCATGCAGGGCGGAGCCGACGGCTGCACCATCCTGCAGCTGGAGCAAGGCAGCTACACGTTCCAATACTGAGTACCCCGACCTACACAAGACATCAAGCCGTCCCACAGCGCACAAGTGCGCTGACGGGACGAACAATACAGCAAAGCCCTGCATGGCACCATGGCCGGCAGGGCTTTGCCATACAATACGATGAAGGCGGAAGCGCAGGACAGAGACGGGCGAAAAGCGATGGGAGAAGAAAAGGAAAGGAATGAAAGAAGAAGCGGAAAGCGCTGGGAAAAGGAGGCTGGTCCCATGCCCCAACTATCTGCACTACAGCCTGACTTCAGATGCAGTGCGCTGCATCCGTAATTGCAGCGTGCTGCAAGCGGCAACGCAGTGCGCTGCATCGGGCAATGCAGCACGCTGCGTTTTTCCGACCAAAATCTTTCCGCTCCCCCGCCATGTCGCCAGACCACATACATCAAGCCCAAGCACGGCAGAAGCCTCCAGACTCCCGACATGCATGCCAGAGCCTGGAGGCTTCCGTTGGAAATAATCTCAGAGAATGCCGCACCGCAGTGCGAGGCGGCTCATTTCACCCTGTTGTTCTCGGGAAACACCACTGTGGGCTTGAAGGTCTTGGCCTCCTCGAAGTCCATCAGCGCATACGAGATGATGATGACCTCGTCTCCCACCTGCACCTTACGTGCGGCGGCTCCGTTGAGACAGATGCATCCTGTGCCCCTCTCACCCTTGATGATATAGGTCTCCAGGCGCTCTCCGTTGTTGTTATCTACTATCTGCACCTTCTCGCCCGCTATCATCCCGGCGGCGTCCATCAGGTCTTCGTCGATGGTGATGCTGCCCATGTAATGCAGGTTAGCCTCTGTAACCTTTACGCAATGAAGCTTTGACTTCAGTACTTCAATCATCATGTCGGTCTCTGCTTTACTTATATCTGATATGATCGATGAGGCGTATGGGCTGCGAGCCACAATACACCGTGATACAACCCACCACGCTGTCGCTGTCGTCCCACGAAGCCACGTCGGCCAGCGTGTCGCCATCGACGATGCTGAAATACTGCACCTCGAGGCCATCTACCGCATTGATGCGGCTCACCACATAGTCATGGGTGCCAGGCACATCCAGCCCCTGCGCCTTGCTCTCCTGCATGATGCGGTAGATGTTGGCTGCCGTGGCGCGCTCGGCATCGGTGAGCAGGGTGTTTCTGCTGCTCATGGCCAGGCCACTCTGCTCTCTGATGACGGGGCAGGGAACTATCTGCAAGCGGAAGCCAAGGTCGTCCACCATACGGCGGATGACGGCTATCTGCTGGTAGTCCTTCTCTCCGAAATAGGCCCTGTCGGGCTGCACGTAGGAGAAGAGCTTGCTCACTATCTGGCACACGCCGTTGAAATGACCGGGACGCATGGCTCCCTCCATCACGCTATCGGTGGGAGGATAACTGAACTGCCGCGTGTCAGGCTCGGGATAAATCTCCTCCACGCTTGGCGCAAAGGCTATCGTGGCCCCCTGCTGCTCGAGCAGACGGCAATCGGCCTCCAGTGTGCGGGGGTACTTGGCCAGGTCGGTCTTGTCATTGAACTGTGTTGGATTGAGGAAGATGCTCACTACGGTGGCATCGTTTTCCTGCACGCTGCGCTTCACCAGTGAAGCATGACCCTCATGCAAGGCTCCCATAGTGGGCACCAGTCCCACAGTGGCTCCCTCACGGGAGCGCAACAGCTGGAGCTCAGCTTGCAGTTGGGCAATTGTGTGAACTACTTTCATTTCTATATTTACATTCGATAGACCGTGCGCCACAGCCGCCCGAGGCACCCCTTGAAGCAGGCCCGCTGACACCTGTCAGAGCGCGGCGTATCCACATGTTATCCGAAAAACGTTGCAAAGTAACACAGAAAAACACAAACAGGAAAAGGTTTTTCCGAAATATTCACCGCCTTTTTGCAATTCGGCCAGCAAACTTCGGCTCTAAGTGCCAAATTCTTCGTACCTTTGTACATTATAATAAAGGAGAACAATGATAAAAGCGAAAAAGATCTTGTTTATCACTCAAGAAATGACTCCTTACGTTTCCGAATCCCCGCTCGCCACGCTGGGACGCAAAGTGCCACAGGCTACGCAGGAAAGCAAAAAGGAGATAAGGACATTCATGCCCAAGTGGGGTCACATCAACGAGCGGCGTAACCAGCTCCACGAAGTGATTCGTCTGAGCGGCATGAATCTGGTGGTGGATGACACCGACCACACTCTGGTCATCAAGGTGGCAAGCATCCCATCGGCACGCATGCAGGTTTACTTCATCGACAACGACGATTTCTTCACCAAGAGAGCGATGGCGCGCGATGAAAAGGGCGTGGAATATAAGGACAACGCAGAGCGTGCGGCATTCTTTGCACGCGGCGTACTCGAGACCGTGAAGAAGCTGCGCTGGACTCCCGACGTGATTCATTGCCAGGGATGGATGGCCAGCTTCATCCCCGTATATCTGAAGGAGGCCTACAACGACGAGCCTTCCTTCCGCGACTGCCGCATTGTATATACCCCTACCGACGAGGATCTGAAGGCTCCGCTGCCCGAGAACATCAACGGCATACTGGACTTCAACGGCATCACACCCGAAGCCCTGGAGGGAACCAACGAGACTGGCGACATGCAGACACTCAACCATCTGGGCATGAAATATGCCGATGGCATCATGGCGCTGAGCACCGACACAGCACTGGTAGAGTATGCCAAGCAGACCGGCAAGCCCCTGCTCACCGCCGAGAAGCCCGAAGACTTCTGCACCACAGCACCCGACTTCTTCGACCAGATATGGGGAGAAGGCAAAGTAGAAACCCCTGAAGAAGATGAAGACTAAAGGAGCACTGGCCACACTCATTGCACTGGCCACACTACTCATAGCAGGATGTGACGACAACACATCCACCATGGGCATCCCCTCGAAAGACGAGGAAGTATTCCCCTCATACGGTACGTTCCTGGCCTACACGCATTCCGAGGCCATGGACTCCGTGCTGGGAAACAGCACGAGCAGCTATCTGGGCAGCATAGATGACCCTGAGACGGGCACACGCATCAGGGCTGACTTTGCCGCACAGTTCCATACGTTTGAGAACTATTCGTTCCCGAAGTTCGACCTCATGTTCCCCGATGACGGCGTGAAGCGCACCACCGACAGCATCAGATGCGACTCTGTGGAGGTACGCCTGTACTTCAGCAACTACTACGGAGCAAAGAACGCACCGCTGAAACTGGAGGTGTATCCGCTGGACAAGAACAATGTGCTGCAGGAGGAAGAGGACTACTACACCGACACCAACCTGGACCAGTTTGTCCTCCCGGGCAGTGAACCCATCGCCACAAAGGTGTTCACCACCGAGGACTACAACCTGGCCGACGCTGAGCGCAACAGTGCCACGCATGCCGACAACGTGCGCATCATGCTGCCCGACACAGTGGGCTCACTCATCATGAGGGCCTACTATGACCACCCCGAGTACTTCAAGGACTCGTACACCTTCATACGCAAGGTATGCCCAGGCTTCCTGTTCAAGATCCGCAGCGGCAACGGCAGTATGCTCAGCGTGGATGTAAGCACCCTGAACATCTACTTCAACTTCTACGACAAGGTGAAGCGTGACTCCACCTGCAGCGCACTGGCACGCTTTGCAGCCACCCCCGAGGTGATACAGAGCACCCGGTTCAGCAACGACGACATGCAGAGCCTGGTGGAAGAGGACGACTGCACCTACCTGAAGACGCCCGCAGGCATCATGACGGTGGCGCAACTGCCCATCAACGAGATTTACCAGAATCACGAGACCGACAGCGTGAGCCGTGCACAGCTGACCTTTACACGACTGAACAATACGAAGCCCTCTACACAGTCGCTCGGCATCCCACAGTCGCTCCTGCTGGTCAGAAAGGCCGACGCCACCTCGTTCTTCAAGAAGAGAAGCGTGGCTGACTCCAAGACGTCCTACACCACCTCGTACAGCAGTACGTACAACACCTACACCTTCAACAATATCTGCCGGCTCATCAGCCTGTGCAGAAAGGAGAAGCTGGCAGGCATGAAGGCCGAGAACCTGACGGAGCAGGAGTGGGAGCAGAAGCATCCCGACTGGAACAAGGTGGTGCTCATCCCCGTGAACATAAGCACCGCCACCGACACCTACGGCGAGACACACCAGGTGAGTGTGACCCACGACATGAGCATGAACAGCATCCGACTGCAAGGGGGAGCCAACACACCCATCAAGATGCAGGTCATCTACAGCCGCTTCAAGCAATAAGCACAATCCATACAACTCATCCCCAAGGGGCGGTTGCCAATCCAAGGCAGCCGCCCCTTGATGTTTCCATAGACTCGGCAGCTTTTTGAGGAGGACAAGCCAGCATGGTGAACACTACCCTATTGCATGCTGATGAGGACATGGGGCGAGGTGAACATTTTCAAAGACCGTATTAGCGAGAACATGCGAGCAAGACCAATACAGCCCAAGAGCATATTGGCAAGGACATGAGAACAAGGCGAGCATAGTCTGAAATCGTATTGGCGAGGATATGAGAACGAAGCGATTACAGCCCAAGAGCGTATTGACGAAGAGAAGAGGGAGAAGTGAACTTACCCCAAGAGACGAAGAGGATGAAAGAAGCAGAAAGTTCTTGTCATAAACGCAGAGCGCTGCGATGACCAACGCAACGCGCTGCGATGATCGATGCAACGCGCTGCGGTGAACAATGCAACGCACTGAGGCAAACGACACGTCGATTTCCAGCAGCTGACACATAGTATTTCCAACAGCAGACTCACTGCAGTTCAACTTCCGGCACAACCATCTCAAACAACCCATGCACCGACTCCCGACTGTCGGAGCAGAAGGGTTCTGCAGCAAAAAAAACACTTTCAATCTGCCGATGCAACGATTGCCAACTGCCAAAGAAACAGTTTACAACTGCCGATGCAACGATTATCAACTGCAGGCGCAACGCATTTCACCGAACGGAAAAGCGTGCAGCTGATAGGCGAGCAACACAAAAGAGCAACCCATACATTCGCACCTCGGCCTACGGAAGATACTTTTCATCTGACAAGCCAATACTGCCCGCATACCAACTTTCAGCCCCGTGAAATGACCAGCAAGCCACCTGTTCCTTATATATATACGCGCGCGCCTGCGAACGGAGATTGGTACAAGGATAAGGATATTGCGGTAGCACGACCCAAGAAATGCTGCGGGAGAACGCCTGCAATTAACTTCAATTAACAGTGAATTAGCATATATTAACACCCACAAGAGTATTGTGTCGGAATATGACACAGCATATATCTAACTTTGCAACGTGAAACAAAGAAAACAGCATTACAAACCCTAAAGAAAGGAAACGTTATGAAAACTGAATCTCTCTACATCAGCAAGAAGAACGTGCAGCAGCGCACACTGAGACAGATGGTATTGGAGTCGAAGATTGTGCTGGCTATGGCAGAGCTATTCAGCGCCATCCTGGGCAAGAAGGTGAGCGCCATCAAGGCCATCAAACTGGCTAACGCACAAGCGGCAATAGCCTCCATGATTGTGTTCGGAGGCATATCGCCGCTTGTAGCTGCCATCATGCTCGCCTGGGTGGGAGCATCGGTATATCAGTGCAAGGATAAGCAGGACTGACCTGCAGCACGAAGGGTCACTTCACGTTGTCCACCTCGATGAGGTATTCGGCTATCTGCACGGCATTGAGCGCAGCGCCCTTCTTGATCTGGTCGCCCACGAGCCAGAAGGTGATGCCGTTCTCGTTGGCCAGGTCCTTGCGGATGCGACCCACATACACATCATCCTTGCCGGCCAGGAAGAGGGGCATAGGATACACCTTGTTGGCGGGATCGTCCATGAGCTGCACACCCTTGCCCTCCTTGATAGACTGCGCGAAGGCTTCGGGAGAAACAGGCTCCTCTGTCTCGGCCCATATGGCTTCGGAGTGGCTGCGGAGGCTTGGCACACGCACACACATGGCCGAGCACTGCGCATCGGTGTGCATGATCTTACGTGTCTCATTGAACATCTTCATCTCCTCCTTGGTGTAGCCGTTGTCGGTGAACACGTCTATCTGGGGGATGACATTGTATGCCAGCTGGTAGGCGAACTTCTCTACGGTCACAGGTTTGCCGTCGAGCACCTCACGGTACTGCTGCTCCAGTTCGGCCATGGCTGCGGCTCCGGCACCGCTGGCAGCCTGATAAGAGGCCACGTGGAGACGCTTGATATGGCTCAGGCGCTCCAGACACTGCAGTGCCACCACCATCATGATAGTGGTGCAGTTGGGGTTTGCAATGATGCCGCGAGGACGGTTGAGCGCATCCTCGGCGTTGCATTCGGGCACCACCAAGGGCACATCCTCGTCCATACGGAATGCCGAGGAGTTGTCTATCATCACCGCTCCATGCTTGGTGATAGTGTCGGCAAACTCACGGCTCACGCCTGCACCGGCACTGGTGAAAGCAATATCCACACCCTTGAAATCATCATTATGCTGCAGGAGTTTCACCTCCAATTCCTTGCCACGAAACATGTACTTGGCTCCAGCACTGCGCTGGCTGCCAAACAACAACAACTCTTCGGCGGGGAAGTTTCTCTCCTCCAACACTCTCAGGAACTCCTGTCCCACGGCACCGCTGGCACCTACAATTGCTACTCTCATGTATTTATTCGACTAATTGATTTGCCAGCGCAAAATTACTCAATTCTTCACAATAATGGCAGCATAAGGCAGCACAATTCGTCAAAAGAGCGTATCTTTGTGTAATAATTCAATTACAGGACAGCCCACAACATGCTAACCACACTTGCGACACTCGCTCCAGCGCATGCTCTAATCACGGACCCCACATGGATATTCTTCGTGGTTCTGGGCATCATCCTGCTTGCACCTCTGCTGCTCAGGCGGCTGCGCATACCCCACATAATAGGTTTGATTCTGGCAGGCGTGCTGGTGGGCGAGCATGGTTTCAACCTTCTCAGGCGCGACAGTTCGTTTGAGATTTTCGGTCAGGTAGGCATCTACTACATCATGTTCCTGGCTGCCCTGGAGCTCGATATGGGCAGCGTGGCACAATACGGGCGCAAGGGATTGAAATTCGGAGTGCTGAGTTTCATCATCCCCTTCGTTCTGGGTTGGTGCACATGCCATTATCTGCTTCATTACAGCATACTCACCAGCGTGCTCATGGCCTGCATCTTATCGTCGCACACACTGGTGAGCTACCCCATCGTGAGCCGATACGGCATGAGCCGCAACAGCGTGGTGGTCATCAGTGTGGTCGCCACGGCGTTCACCACATTTGCAGCCCTGCTCATAGTCGCCCTTGTGGAGGGTTTTCTGGAACCTGGTTCTTCGGTGCTCACATGGAGTCTTTTCCCCTTGAAATGTGCGCTCTACGTGGCATTTGTGCTGATAGTCTTCCCCCGGCTGGGACGCTGGTTTCTCCGTCGCTTCGACGATGGAGTGATGCAGTACATCTTTATCCTGACCCTGGTATTCCTCAGCGCTGCGCTGGCCAAGCTGGCAGGACTTGAGGGACTGCTGGGTGCATTCCTCGCGGGACTGGTCATCAACCGCCTCATACCGCGCACCAGTCCGCTTATGAGCCATCTGGAGTTTGTGGGCAACGCCCTTTTCATCCCCTACTTCCTCATAGGCGTGGGCATGATCATCAACGTGCGGTCATTCACACAAAACCCCGAAAGCCTTTGGCCAATGGTCCTGTTGGTAATAACGGGTATGTTGACCAAATGGATAGCATCGGCTGTGATGGCCTGGCAAAGCGGTTACGACCGCAATGGGATGTGGCTGATGTTCGGTCTGACCAACGCCCACGCGGCTGGCGCACTGGCCATCGTGATGATAGGCATCAACCCGCATGTGGGTCTGATGAGCGAAGAGATGCTCAACGCTACCATGCTGCTCATCCTGTGCAGCTGCATCGTGAGCAGTCTGGCCACCAGCAGGGGAGCCCGCGCACTGGCGCTCACCGACACTACACCCGACGAGAACCAAGGCTCCTACCACGGCAAGTGCCTGGTGACATATAGTCAGGAGAATACGGTGAGCGTGATGACCCAGTTGGCCATCCTCATTCGCAACCCCTACATACCCGACAGTCTGATGGGACTCTCGGTGGCATACGATGCCGACAACAACGATGGGGTGGACCGCCACAGGCGCGGACAGCGGTTGCTGGATGCCGCTCAGAGGATAGCCGCAGCAGCCAATGTGCGCATGGCTACGCTCAACCGCATGAGCACGAACATTGCTGGAGGCATACTGCATACCATCAAGGAATATGACTGCGGCGAGGTGATGGTGTGTCTGACAGACCGCACCACCGGCATGTCCAAGTCGTCACTGGGCCCGGTGATAGACAATATCCTGAGTGGTTCACACCGCGAGGTGATGGCCGTACGGGGCATTGTTCCACCCGGCACACTGAGCCGTGTGCTGGTGGCCATCCCGCAAAAGGCCGAATACGAGGTGGGATTCTACAAGTGGCTAGAGCATGTATGCCGCATAGGCGAGCAGCTGGACTGCCATCTCGTCTTCCATGCCCATGCTTCCACCCTGCCCTACGTTCGCGGCTACATGCAGAACAAGCATGCCAGCCTGCGCACTGAATACATAGAGATGAACCAGTGGAAGGACTGGCTCAAGCTGCAACACGAGACTGGCAAGAGCACCATGCTCGTCGTGGTGACGGCTCGCCCGGGCTTCATATCCTACAGGCCCGAGTTTGACAACCTGCCTCACAAGATTCACAAATACTTTAATCATACCAGCATCATGCTGCTGTACCCCGACCAGTGGGGCGACCCGCAGGACTCCGTATATGTATTCTCACCCAACGGCTCTGCTGTCACCCGCCGTACACGTACGCTCAAGAGCTGGCTCAAACAATTCTTTATTCAATGAACAAACTGAGACTTTCGGCTTTGGCCACACTCTGGATGGCACTGGGAGCCATCATCCCATGCACCATAGTAACACATGCACAGAACCTTCCCACCACGGTGAAGACCGGCCTGCAGGACAAATTCCACGTGCAGGGAATAGCCTACGACCATGAGCGCAACTGCATGTACATGTCCTTCACCACCAGTCTGGTCAAGGTGGATATGCAGGGACGTGTGCTGGGCAGCGTGGAGGGACTCACCGGACACCTGGGTTGCATCTCGCTCAATCCCGACGACGGCCGTCTCTACGGCAGCCTGGAATATAAGCATGATGCCATCGGAAAAGGCATCATGAAGGGTCTGGGCGGCGTAGAGAACGACGACAAGACGGGTTTCTACGTGGCCATCTTCGATGTAGCACGCATCAACCGCGAGCACATGAGTGCCGCAGAAGTGATGACCAGCGTATATCTGCATCCCGCTGTGAGGGACTACGAGGCCAAGGTCACCAATCTGGGCCGCACCGTGGAGCACCGTTTCGGATGCTCAGGAGTGGATGGACTCACGCTGGCACCCCGCTGGGGAAAGAAAGGCGGACGCAATATGCTCTATGTGGCCTACGGCATCTACTCGGAAAACGACCGCACTGACAACGACTATCAGGTGCTGCTCTGCTACGATGTGAAGAAGCTCAAGAAGTACGAGCAGCCGCTCAGCGCACAGAACCTACACCAAAGCGGACCACAGAATCCTGCCTATACCTATTATATATATACGGGCAACACCAGTTGGGGAGTGCAGAACCTGTGCTACGACAGCCACACGGGCAATATGCTGGCTGCCGTTTATACCGGCAAGAAACCCGACTGGAAGAACTTCGGCCTCTTCGTGGTGGATGGAAAGCAGAAGCCTGTCAAGGAGGTGCTTCGCGGTGTGGAGCCCAAGACCAGCGGACTGGTGATGCCGCTCCTGCAGCAAGGCGAGCAGGATACAAAGCACGGCACTTGGGGCTGGAACTTCAAATGGGGCAACACGGGACTGACTTCTCTGGGCGACGGACGCTTCTACGTCTCAATGGGCGGACGCGACAAGGCCACAGGACGACAGTATTGCGAAGCCAAACTGTTCCGCTGGGAAGACCACAAAGGACTGGTGCCCATAGGACAATAGCGCAGCAGCTTCGGCCGGTTTACTGGTTGGAAATCGTGGGTCAGAGGTTTTCCGAAAGCCGACTGCCGCCGTGGCTTTGCCTGGGTTGCCGACTGGGAAACGGAGGTCAGAGGCTTTATGGAAGAGGACAACCACTGTGGATTCGGCCAGGTAGCACAACGGAGGTTATTGGGCAGAGCGGAAGAGGCAGGAAGCAGACTAGCCCGGAAGTTTGCCTGAGAGTTATCCTCCAACAAAAGAACATGTTTGACTGAATATACAAAGAACAATAAGCATGCAGACAGACAGCATGATACAGCTACACGGAATCACCAAGAGCTTCGGTTCGTTGCAGGTGCTGCGAGGCATCGACCTGCAAGTGAACCGGGGCGAAGTGGTGGCCATTGTGGGACCAAGCGGTGCAGGAAAGACCACCCTGCTGCAAATCATGGGTACACTCGACCGCCCGGATGAGGGTGAAGTGATTATTGACGGGGAGAACGTAAGCCGCCTCTCGGCCACCAAGATTGCACACTTCCGCAACAAGAACATCGGTTTCGTGTTCCAGTTTCACCAATTGCTGCCCGAATTCACCGCGCTCGAAAACGTGATGATACCGGCTCTGATAGGCGGAACAAGCAAGAAGGAGGCACGACAGAGAGCACAGGAACTGCTCGACTTCATGGGTCTGGCCGACCGCGCAGAGCACAAACCCAACCAGCTCTCGGGCGGAGAGAAGCAGCGCGTAGCTGTTGCACGGGCTCTGGTAAACCATCCCGCCGTGGTGTTTGCCGACGAGCCAAGCGGTTCGCTCGACACTCACAACAAGGAAGAACTGCACCGTCTCTTCTTTGACTTGCGCGACCGTATGGGCCAGACATTCGTCATCGTGACACACGACGAGGCGCTGGCCAGCCAGACCGACCGCACCATACACATGCTGGACGGCTACATCACAGAACCATCAACCACACAGACACAAACGGAGGAACAGATATGAGAGATAAAGACGAACTGCAGATAGGACGCACATGCCAGCTCAAGGTGAACAGGCAAGTGGAGTTCGGATTCTATCTGGACGGCGGTGAACAATATGGCGAAGTGCTCTTGCCCAATGGCGAGATACGCCCCGACATCGACGTGCATATAGGCGAACCGCTTGAAGTCTTCCTCTATCTCGACACCCAGGAGCGCATTGTGGCCACCACACACATGCCGCTGGCCCAGGTGGGCGACTTTGCTTATCTGGAGGTAGCATGGGTCAACAACTTCGGTGCTTTCCTGCACTGGGGGCCGCTGAAGGACCTCTTCGTGCCTTTCAGAGAGCAGAAGATGAAGATGATGAAGGGGCACAGCTACATCGTGCATGTGCATCTCGACCCCGAAACATACCGCATCATGGCAAGCGCCAAAGTGGAGCATTTCCTCTCACAGGACTTTCCGCCCTATCGCACAGGCGACCAGGTGGAACTGCTCATCTGGCAGAAGACCGACCTGGGGCTGAAAGCCATTGTGGATGGACGCTATGGCGGACTGCTCTACGACACGCAAATGTTTCGCACTCTGCGCACTGGCGACCGTGTGAAAGGCTACATCAGCCAGGTCAGGCCCGATGGTAAACTGGACCTTTCGCTGCAGTGCCCGGGCCAGCGCGGTGTGGAGGACTTCAGCGCGCAACTGCTTCGGCATCTGCAGATGAACGGCGGGCAGACTCCTCTCGGCGACAAGAGTCCGGCCGAGGAGATTTATGCACTGTTCGGCGTAAGCAAGAAAGTGTTCAAGAAAGCCGTGGGCGACCTCTACCGCCAGCGGCTTATAGAGATATCCGACACAGGCATCCGCCTGACACCACAAGGCAAATCCATAGAATGAAGACACGACTCATCATCCCCCTGCTGCTGCTCTTCCTGACCATAGCATCCTGTGGCGGGAACGACCCCATCATGCCACCTACTCCTCCTGCTCCCACTCCTGGCGACAGTACACTGGTGCCCGACACCACGGGCAAGGACACTCTGCCCGAAGTGAAACCCGAGGACTTTGCCCGCGGAGCAGACATCAGTTGGTACTCACAGATGGAGGATGAGGGCAAGAAGTTCTATTCGTGGAACCATCGGGAGCCGATGGACTGTCCGGCAGTCATGCAGGATCTGGGGCTGAACGCCATTGCTCTGCGTGTGCTGGTGAATCCCCGTGACGGCTATTGCGCTATGGATGATGTTTTGCGCAAGGCCAGACGTGTCCACCAACTTGGCCTCGACCTCCTAGTAAGCCTGCATTTCAGCGACACAATAGCCTCGTCGAGCCTGCAACGCACACCGCAGGAATGGCAGGACCATAGCATGGAGATGCTGGCCGAGGACGTTCGCTCACACACAGCCAGCGTGCTGCAGGCCCTCACAGAGGAAGGTATCGAACCGCGCTGGATACAGATAGGCAACCAGCTGGACAACGGTCTGCTCTGGCCCGCAGGCTACCTCACCCGCTATCCCACCCAATATGCCACCCTGGTGAGCAGCGCATGCAGGTCTGCCAGAACCATCTGCCCCAAAGCACAGATCATCGTGGCAGCCGGCAACCCACTGCATCAGCCGTCGCTATGTGCCGCCCTCGACGGGCTGCGCACCACAGATTATGACCAAATAGGACTGGCGCTCTACCCCACGCAGTCGGTCGGCTCTTCCTTCCAACTGCTCAACACCGCCATCTCCTACGGCATAGAAAACGAGAACGATGCCATTGCCTACACCATGCAAACCATCGACATGCTCTTCAACAAGTACAAGAAGCACTGCATGATAGTGGAATGCGGGGTGCCCGTAAGCCAAGAGACAGCGGGCAGCATGCACATGCGGCAGCTGGTGAAGGAAGCCCGCGCCAACACCACATGCCGAGGAGTCATCTACCACGAGCCCGAAGCCTACGAGGGCTGGCGGGGCTACACGCAAGGGGCATTCCTCAGCAACGGCCGACCCACGCAAATCATCGACGCACTGACCAAGTAAGAGTTCCCCTGAGGAACACGCACAATACGATCTACCATATTCATCAACAAACAAAAACAAACCTATGAAAAGGAATTACCTGTCAGCTGCCGGCACGCTGTGTCTGCTCCTGAGCCTCAGTTCCACGGTTTTGGGAGCCGACCTCTTCTCGCCTGCCAGAACCAACGCATTGCGCTTGCCATCGGTTCCGCTGGTGAGCGTTGACCCCTACTTCAGCATCTGGAGCCCCTATGACAAGCTTTATCAGGGGTCGCCCACACACTGGCACAACACGCCCAAACCGCTCAACGGTGTGGTGCGCGTGGATGGACAGGCCTACAGATTCATGGGCATCACGCTGGAGACGCTGGCGCCCATGGCCGACGAAAAGGTATGGACTGGCCGCTATACTACCTCTGCACCCTCGGGCAATGCATGGACCAAGCCCGACTTCGACGATTCATCATGGCTCGAAGGCAAGGCCGCATGGGGAGGAGGCGACGACAACTACTCCAACATCGGCACCAAATGGCAAGGCGAAGGAGCCGACATCTGGGTTCGTCGCACAGTGACTCTCTCCGAGATAGACGCTACAGCCGACTACTATGCCACCTACAAGCACGATGACACCTTTGAACTTTACGTCAACGGCCAGCAGGTACTCTCCACGGGATACACTTGGGATGTGAGCGGACAGAGCGTGAAGGTCAATCGCAGCCTGCTGCACGAAGGCACCAACGTGATAGCCGCCCACTGCAAGAACAATGCCGGCGGCGCCTACATCGATTTCGGACTGGCCAAGGACAATTTCCCTACAGCCACCCAGAAGTCGTGTGTGGTGATGCCCACCAGCACCTATTATACCTTCACATGCGGAGCCATTGACCTCGATGTGGTCTTCACCACCCCGCTCGTAATGGATGACCTGCAGCTCTTCACCACTCCTCTCACCTACCTGTCCTATCAGGCCAGAAGCAACGACGGACAGCCACACGAGGTGAGCCTGCTCGTGGAGACTTCAGCAGCCATGTCGCTGAGCAACAGCGGGCAGACGGCTCAGACGCGCTTCATGGGTACATCAGTCTGCCCAGGGCTAAATGTGGTGCGTGCCGGCAACGCCAGCCAGAAACCTCTGGCGCATACAGGCGAACTGATAGACTGGGGCTATTACTATGTGAGTGCACCTGCCCAGCCAGGCAAGACGCTCAGCATCGTCACCCATGCCCAAGCCATGAGCCAGTTCCTCACTCAGGGACAGCTTCAGGAGGCTCGCAGCCCGCGCCAGGACAAAGGCTCTCCCTACCACTCCATCGCCTTCAGCGACTCGCTGGGACAGGTGGGCACACAGCCCGCAGGCTCTTTCATCTCGCTCTCTTACGATGATGTGGCCTCCATCCGCTTCTTTGGCAATGACCGCAAAGCCTACTGGACACAGGACGGCAAGGTGTCCATCACCGAGCGCATCGCCGACCTGCACAGCCAGTATGCCAGCATCATGGAACGCTGCAGACAGGTGGACGAGCAGGTGTATGACGATGCCTACAGCACTGGTGGCGAGAAGTATGCCGAAATATGCTGTGCTGTGTATCGCCAGGTGTGCGCTGCGCACAAACTGGTGAGCGACTCTGAGGGCAACCTCTTATACATGTCGCGTGAGAATGACTCCGGCGGATTCATCAACACGCTCGACGTCACCTACCCCTCCCAACCGCTCTTCTGGATCTACTCACCCACGCTGGCCAAGGCGATGATAACGCCCATACTGCAATATGCATATACGGGACGATGGAACAAGGACTGGGCTGCCCACGATCTGGGAGCCTATCCCCATGCCAACGGACAAACCTATGGCGACGGAATGCCAGTGGAGGAGGCGGGCAACATGCTCACGCTCATCACCCTCATCACGCACCTTGACGGTGATCTGGACTACGTCAGGAAGTACTGGAAGATACTCACCCGATGGACCGACTACCTCTATTCCCACGGCAAGGATCCCGTGAACCAGCTCTGTACCGACGACTTCATGGGCACCTCGGAACGCAATGCCAATCTGGCCGTCAAAGCCTGTCTGGGTGTGAGAAGCTATGCCATGCTGGCCTCCAAGCTGGGCCTGGAGGAAGTGGCTGCCGAGTACAAGCAGAAAGCCGAGGAGATGGCCGCCTACTGGAAGCAGCATGCCTACACCACAGTGGGCGGAGCGCATTATCTGCTCAACTTCGGTGCGGCGGGCAACACATGGAGCACCAAGTACAACCTCATATGGGATCAGATATGGGATTGGGGGCTCTTTGAGGAAGTGCGCACGCGCGAACTCACCTTCTACCGCAGCAAGGTAAATGCCTACGGACTGCCCCTCGACAGCCGCGGAGCTGGCTGCAAGAGCGACTGGGTAATGTGGACTGCCGCCATGGCACCCAGTCAGTTGTCCTTCCTCCAGCTCTCCAACCCCATCTGGAAGTACATCAACGAGACCACCTCACGTGTTCCCGTGAGCGACAACCACCGCTCCGACAGCGGCAACATGTGGATGTTCCGTGCACGCTCGGTGCTTGGCGGCTACTGGATGAAGTGCTTCATGGAGAAGTTCAAGAAGGGCCAGCTGGGTACGGGCATCGCTTCACCCGATGCAGAAAGCGCACACCACCAGGGTGGCATGCGCTCTCATGAGGGAATCTATAGCCTGGGCGGACAGCTCATCGGGCAGCCGCAGCCGGGCGAAATCTACATTGAAGACGGGCAGAAGAGGCTCAACAACCGATAATCCACCTGCTGCCTGGCAGGAGCGAAATGAGCTTTGAGGTCAGCGCACAGCAGATGTAAGTCAGTACGGCTATCACTGGGATGGCCAACCCAACGGGGATCAGGGGATTAGCCTGGTCTCCGTTTACTATATACGAGGCTATTGGAGCCAGGAACAGCATGTGCATGAGATACATGCCATAGGACATCCGGCTCACCTGCACAATCCACTTCGGAGCACGCTCCTGGCGGATGCAGGTGAAGAGCAGGAAGGCTCCGAAGGTGCTCACAAGCACATTGGGCATGCAGAACTCCCACGCCCACTCCAGGTCGGGAGTGTTGATGACCTCACCGGGAACGCCCTTCCACCAGAACGCCCAACCAGTGAACACACTGCCCACAAGCAGGCTCACCAGTCCCACCCATGCACGCTTCCTGCGCGACCAGGTCAGGTGCACACGTATGTAGTGCGCCAGTACCAGATAGCCTATAAAGCCCGAGCAGTACCACAGCATGTGGTAGTGGTTCCAGAAGCATTCGCCCCACAGCTCCGCGCTCACGTAGCGGTGCAGCCAAGGCATGCAGGTGCTCACGGCGAAGAGACCGATGAAAATGAGTTCCTCACGCGGCCGGCTGCGCTCCAGCCACGGCGACACCACAGGAATGATAAGGTAGAGGCTGATGAGAGGATACATGAACCACAGGATGCCGCTCATGGATGTGAAGTTCCAGGGAATGGTCATCAGGTCGGCCAGCGACTGCTCCCACGTCATAGCGCCCCACAATAGGGGCAGCAGCGAATAGGCCAGGAGGAACACGATGAAGGGAGGCAGGATGTGCTTGAAGCGCCTCTTGTAGAACGACTCCATAGTCTGCCCAGCCCGCATAGGCACCAGCAGATAGGCAGATATCATCATAAAGAGGGGCACACAATAGCGCGAAACGCCACCGTCCCAGAATGCTACCCAGAAGCGGTTGCTCTCGCAGGCAAGCTCCGACACACTGCCGGCCAGCCCCGAGGCATCGGCCGCATAGAAATTCTCACTTGCGTGCACCAGCATCACCAGCAGCGGAGCCACCACACGCACGTAATCTACAAAGACTACCCTTTCCTGTTCCTTCATCATTAGTATAGTTTTTATTCAATTGGTTCAAGTCTGTTTGCGCCTTTTTCCCTAACTTTGCCCCATACATTATAATATATAGGGAGGAAGAGACATGGCAAGTTATTGGACCCGCAAAGACGACCAGAGTGGCGAGACTACCACACTGTATCCCTGGCAAGAGGAGATAGGAGGAGGCGACAAGGAGTTTCCCGAACCGCCCGAGGAGGAGTCCGATTCCCCCGGGAAGCCTTCTGCCGGATAGTCTCATGGGCGCAGAGCCTGACAAGCAGACCTTTTCCATGAAGCTGCACAGCGGCTTGGTGAACCCTCACCAGGCAGATGTTTTGTGCCTGCCAAGCATACGTCTCATCTGATACCACCACACACCTCTGCCTTTTCCGCAATCCTGCGTGACAGGCGGAAGGCGCTTTCTTAGCACCCACCTTACCCATCCTGCACTTCTCACATGCGGCAGCTGCAGAGCTGCCTTGCCGCCATCTGCCATCATGCTCCACAGCAGGCTGAGAGATGCTGTGCGCTGCATGTGGCAACGCAGCGTGCTGCGACGGCCGGTGCAGCGTGCTGCGTTGGGCATCGCTGCGTGCTGTATTTTCAGGGCAAAAACTTTGGTCCAGCCCGAAAAGCGCGCAAGGGGAGCCTGTTCACCCGCCCAAACATACGCTGGGAGGCTTCTTCTCCTCCACAGAAAACAGTGCAGCGCGGCAGCAAAGGTTGTGTCCCTCGCCCCGCGCCAGCATGTTTCTCATTTCATCACAGTCGATTTACAGTTACTGCACCTTGTGCTCCTCCTCCTTGGGCAGCAGCAGATTGAGCAGCAAGGCAAGCAGGAAGATGACAGCCACACAGTTGTCGGCAAATACGGTGCGCACGATGCTGGGGAAGATGTTGAACATCTCGCTGCTGGCGGTAAAGCCCAGACCCACGCTGAGCGAGGTGGCTACGATGACCAGGTTGCGCTGGCTGTTGCCACAACGGGCCACCATGTTGATGCCTGCAAAGAGGATACTGCCGAACATCATGATGGTGCAACCGCCCAACACAGCCTGCGGGATGGTGGTGAGCACGAAGCCTACGGCGGGGAAGATGCCGCCCAGAATCATGATGACAGCGCCGGTGGCAATGGTGAAGCGGTTCACCACACCCGACATGGCAGCCAGTCCCACATTCTGACTGAACGAGGTGATGGGCGTGCAGCCGAAGCATCCTGCCACTGTGCTGACGAATCCGTCGCACGCGATAGAACCTTGCAGCTCACGTGGCTTCACGTCACGGCCCACTGCGCTCGAGCATAAGGCGGTGGTATCACCTATGGTTTCTGTGGCCGACACCAGATAGATGGCCACCACAGAGAGTATAGTACCCAAGTGGAATTCTGGCTTGAAGGGCAACAACCGGGGCAATGCCACAATGCCCACATCATGGATACCCTCGAAATGCACCATGCCCATAAAGCAAGCCAGTACGTATCCTACCACCAGTCCCACCAGCACCGAGAGCGAGCGCAGGAAACCACGGGCCAGCACCTGGCACACCAGGCATACCAGCAGAGTGACGCTGCCCACTATCCAGTTCTCGGCAGAACCGAAATCGGAGGCTCCTTGTCCGCCCGCAAAACTATTGGCTCCGATGGGCAGCAGCGATACGCCTATGGCAGTCACCACCGTTGCAGCCACCACAGGAGAGATGAGCTTCATCCAATACTTGGCGCACAGACCCAGCACTCCTTCTATCAGACCGCCCACTATCACCGCACCCATGAGCGAACCCATACCTTGTGTGGTGGCAATGGTGATTGCCAGGCTAAGGAAGGTGAAACTGATGCCCATCACCACGGGCAGACGCGAACCGATGCGCCACACGGGATAGAGCTGCACCAGCGTGCCTATGCCGGCTATCACCATACAATTTTGCACCAGTGCAGCACTCAGTTGCGGCTCCAGTCCGGCCACATTGGCCAGGATGATAATGGGAGTCACATTGCTCACAAACATGGCCAGCACGTGCTGCAGACCGAAGGGGACAGCCTGCCCAAGGGGCACCCGACCGTCCAGAGAATAAAGGTTACTCATGGGAGTAAGTGTGAAATGTTGAGATGTTTATACAGCTGCGCCATTGGCCACACGTCCCATACTGGGTCGCCGCTTTGCACCTGGCGCAATATTTTTTTCCAGTTGGGGAAATATCACTTGTGCTCCTGAGGACGGAACTGGAAGGTCTGCGTCTCATAGTCCATACCGTCCAGTATGGCTATGCTCTCCAGATGATAGCCCGCCTCGCGCAGGATGCCTCCACCCTTCTGCTGTCCCTTCTCTATGGCGATGCCTATTCCGGTGACCGAAGCACCAGCCTGCTTCACAATGTCGATGAGGGAGAGAGCCGCCTGTCCATCGGCCAGAAAGTCATCCACAATGAGCACCTTATCCTCAGCATTGAGGTAGGGACGCGACACGAAGATGTTGTTCATACGTTTGTGAGTGAAGCTGTAGGCATGGGAGATATACTTGTCATCGGTGCAGTTGGCCGTTTCGCCCTTCTTGGCAAACACCACAGGCACGTCGTAGAGGTCGCCCAGCAGCACTCCGATGGCTATTCCACTGGCCTCGATAGTGAGAATCTTAGTGACAGGCTCGCCGCGGAAACGGCGCTTGAACTCGTATGCGATCTGCCGCATAATGTCGATGTCGATCTGATGGTTGAGGAAGTTATCCACCTTCAGGATGTTTCCGGGCTTGATGGTACCCTCATCCATAATCTTTTGCTCAAGGAAATTCATAAGGCTACAGCTTTATTCTTAATGCATCTTTAACGTTTGTAAAGACAAAGTTACGATAATTTCATCATTCCCACAGCAGGACAAAGGGATTTTTTGAATCAGCCCGCATCAAATCCTGACTTCGCTCCGCCCAGACAAAGAACCATGAATCACAGTTTTTGAAGTGAGCAGGAAAGGGCAAGAAACGGCACAGCGCTCTAATCCTTGATACGGAAGGGGGTGGAATCATTCGGGCTGGAGCGGGAGTGACGGGAAGAATGAAGCGAAGAAGGAATACGAATACAAGGGGAATGAAAGCGGATGAAGGGGAAAAGGAAAGGCAGACAAACCACCATGGGAAAGCAGAAGGCGGACTATGGAAAAGTAAAAGAGGGGCTACAATCACTTGCTGCCCCTCTTCCCACATATGAATATGCGTTATAGTACAAACATTTTGGAGTTTTCGTTTCAATGCAGGAAACATCCTGTCTTATCAGAACATCCAGCCTACACGAAGCAGATGATCCTTGTGACTGCCATCGTTGAACAGGCCACCGAAGCCATATCCCAGATAGAGTCCTTTATATACCTGCAGGCCGATGGTGAAGTCCAGAGCAAAGCAGTGAACGGCATCCACATGGTCCTCGGCATACTTGATGCCGCCATAACCCAGGTCAAGAGCGGCAAACGCACGCAGCTTGGGGCCAAATGTTGGTGAGAAGCCACGAAGACCAGTAGTCACCTCCCACTCATGGGCATTGCAGTCGTCGTCGTAATCAAATGCATACTTCACGCTGGCCACATCCCATGCCAAGTATTTGTTAAACTCATACTGTGCACGAACACCGAGCTCCAGCTCGCTGCCAATGCCACCTTCTACGGCCCATGTCAGCCCCTTTGTGATCTGAGCCGATGCAGTTGCTGAACCCATCAGCACCGCAACCAGTAAAATCATAAGTTTCTTCATCGCGTTATTGAGTTTGTTTGTGAATATAAGACAAAGTTAACACTTTCCAGTGAAACTGCAATCTACAAGGCACTTTTTTTGCGTGAATTTTCGCCACAGAGCACTATATAAGTAAAAAGGAACAATTCTGAGGGTCTGTGAGCATAATGCAAAGGTGGCCAAAGAGGGATTTTGGCCAAAAACATGAGGCTGCAAGGGACACTTATGAAGAAGCGGCTACCCTACCGCTCCAAATGGCTGAGCAACTGTTCGGGAGCAGGGTCCTTCAGCTCCACCAGTCCGCCTCTACCGATGAGCATCAGCGTAGGAGTGGCCCGCACGGTGTAGAGCAACTTGGCATTCACTTCGCCTCTGGGGCTGTAGCCATCAGTCCAAGTGCGGGGGAAAGCCTGCGGAGTGCGCTGCCAGTGCTGTGTGTCGCTGTCGGGATAGATGGCAAGCACGCGGGTGCCGGCCAGTCGATGGTCACGAGACAACTGGCTGGAAATGCGGTGGCAGTTGTCACAATCGGGGTCGTAAAAGAAGATGAGCACGCGCTCATGCCTGTAATCGCTCAGCCGATGGCGCTTTCCCTGGCGATCGACAAACTGGAAATCTGTGGCGCGATGGCCAGGCAAATTGCTTCCGAAGGTCCTTATCTTATAGTCCAGACTCTGCCGCTGGGTGAGTGTGAGTCCCTTGCGGCGGCGCATGGAGCGCAGGAGCACCACATAGACAGCATCATTGCGCAGGGGTGACTGGGGATTTTCCAGATAATGATGGGCAAGTGATGTGAAGGTGTCGGCAGACTTCGCTTGGGCAAAAGCCTTGCCCACAAAGGCATCGGCACTGCGTGAGGCAGTCAGGCTGTCCATGCGCGAGAGCAGGTCGAGGAAGTTGACGAAGCCCTGCTCGGTAACATCCTTGTCGGCCAAAAGAGCCTGGCTGCGGAAGTCAAAGCGGTCCCAATAGTGGATGCCCAGGTATTGGAGTCTGTCCTCAGGAGTGCGCAGGGTGCTGGGCACACTGGGGAAGGGGAACTGCCTGCCTTGTGCATGCAGCACCACACTGACTATCATGGCCAGCAGAAGCAGTCCCAGACGAACTGGGGAAGGGGTAAAACGTCTCATCCTAACATTCTCTTTTGCCACATGACGGACTCTGCTGCGGGGACGTTTCCCAAGATACTGAAAGGAGTCAGCAAAGATACTTGCCAAGCTTTGCTTAGACAACTCGGCAAGTATCTCTACTGACCAGAAAAAGTATCCTTGCTTACTTCTCAAAGTATCCTTGCATACTTTGCAAAGTATCCTTGCTTACTTTACAAAGTATCCTTGGATACCTTCGCGAGTATCCCTGGCGACCTTATTCAGCCAGTACGCAGGCAAAGTTACATCTATCAAATATCACCCTACTGGAAAGTGACTGGAATCTCGATGGCTTGGTTCACACTGGCAGCATCCTTGCCATAGTAGGCTGCCTTCATATAGAACTTTCCCCTGGCGCCAGTAGTCTTGGCACGCACATTGCGCATGGTCACATCGTAGGAGCCAGGAGCATAGCACTTCTTCACAAACCAGCAGTTCCACTCCTGATTGATAGGTGGCTCATTGGTGCTGCCCACCTCCACATCCACTCCACGAGGGTTCACGTCGTCGGAAGCGAACTTCACCTCCACGGGGAAGAGGTCCTGCGGATAGTTGTCGGGTATGCTGAATGTGAATGTAGTCTCATCTCCTGCTGCCTTGCCAATGCTCACCCCGCCTGCATCATAGCCAAAACTGAAGTGGCTGATGCTGTAGAGGTTGATAGAGCGGCTCAGTCCGTGCTTCTTGTCACGCAGGAAGATGGTGGCTGCTTTGAGGCTTCCCTCCACGGGATTAAGGGCGAAGGAGAGGTGGCTCTCGTTGCCGTTGCCCGCATAGGACATACCCAGACTGGTTTGCTCAGCCAATCCCTTATTGGAAGTGAAGCGGTATTCGAAGTCAGCCTGACTCATTGTGGCATCGCCCGAATAGGTGAATGGAATAGTCTGGCTGGCTGCTGCCCCATGGTTATAGACTATGGAGGTGGCCCCCACCTTGCCGCTGGCTATCCTGAGGGTATAGTCTCCAGCGCTGATTTCAGAGATGATATCATCCACCTCCACCCAGATGTCGTTGCTTCCCTGGCCATCCACAGCCTCCTGGGCAGTCTTGTAGCCGTACTCGGCATTGAGCCTCTTCACATTAATGCGGTAGGTGTGGTTGCGCCTCACCTGATAGTTCTGGTACTGGGCATCCTGCAGATACACCTTGTGATACTTGATGGCACCACCTGTGTAGGTGGCTTTCAGGATGACGGCAAGCGGCTCTTTGACGCTGTTCTCCGTCTCGTAGGCAAAAGCCTGGCTGGCAAAAGCACTCTCGTCAAGCCCCAAACGCTCGTAGGTGAGAGGCTGGCAGATGAAGGTGAGGCTCTGCTCCCAGTCGGTCTTGGTCCTTATCTCGGGGAAAGCGAGTGTACTCTTGTCCATCAGAGCCATACATCCACGGTCGGCCCCACCAGCCAGAGCCACCTGGATGTCCGTGATTCCCGACGTGTTGCCATCCCATTTGGCATCCACCCTTGCACGGTCTCTCAGCATATAGATGACATTTGCGCTGTTGGCCAGATAAGCCTTCATCGCCTCGGGATCGGCCTGCTTGAGGTAGCCCCAATACACCATCCGGGTATTCACATCATACTTGCTCTCCAGTTTGTTCATCAGGACATTCTCTCCCATGCCCACCCACTGTGGATCCATAGTGATGTTGGCATTGGCCAGGAAGTGAATGCGGGCGGTGCTGTTATACACAGTGGCGCGGAGCGAATGATTATTGTCGTCGCCGGCAGGATTGGCTCCTATGGTGACAGCTTGCCCCATTCCCAGGAAATAGCCGCCCTTGTCGAAGCAAAGCAGCTGCATACTTCCCTCGGCGATGCCTTCCACACCCTTCACGCTCCCATTGGCACGTGTCTGCACAGCATAGTCGGCTGTATGCACCAGGAGGTTGACCTGCATCATGCCATCAGCCTGCTCCCCCTGTGGTACAGTGGTGATTTCGCTGTTGCAGCCTGCCAGTGTGAAGAGTGCAACCCACAGCAGGGCTATATACCTTATATATATATGCATTTTCTTCATTGCTCTGTCTCTTTGTTTATACTAATCGCTTTGGGCTTTCTTGCCATTTACAGCAGTCGCCTTAGGCATTTCACTCACTTCTTGCTCTCCTCCAGTTTATCCACTTCCTCCTTTGACATATCGCGGACACAGCGGACAAAAATTTCTTCGCTATCTGCATTTTCATTTGCAAGAACTGTCTTCTGACTTAATGTCCGATACTTCCATCCTGCCAGCACCTCATCAATTGGAGAATTGGAATCATACTGATAATCACAAATCACCTGCACTTCCGCATTGGTAGGCAAACGCCAATTGTCATATACCGTACCATCCTTGGCCACCTCCCTGTAGGTCTTGCAATGAGTGATGGCAGTCTTCTCATTAAAGCCACTTGACTTCACTGCTCCCAACTGTGAGGCTATCATAAAGGCAGGAGAAACCACATTGTCTTTGGAGCCATAAGAATTACTATTAGGATTGCTATAGTCTATCTTGGGATGACCTATCACGTATTTGTCATCATTGGTACTGGTAATCTGTATCACGTACATATTGGGGTTCTTGTTCTGGCTTGTGCCCGATGCCTTGGCTGTATAAGGAGGATTCTCCGTGGGCCACCAACCACCAGAAGACACACCTTCATCTATCAGATATTTGATTTCTGTATTCCCATCATACGTTTTCGGCACATATATCTTGGCCCTATAAGAACCGCCATAGTCCGAATATGTCTTCTTCGTATTATGCGCTGTCTTGTCCCTCTGATAGTCTATCCAGCTCTCATCATTTCGTGAGGAATACCATCCGAAGATGGCCTGTGCATACTCGATAGGATACTGCTTCACCAACACCTCCTTGTATGTATTGGCATCATTGGCCAATGAGATGCGCAGCTTGATATACTTCACCGTGAGGTTTGTGGGTATAGCTGAGTTGATATCTATGTGTCCCTCGTTGGTTCCAGTCAGCGTAACCGTTGGATATTGGGCATTGCCCTTGCTGATGACATTCTTTTTATTATTCTTGTCATAATAATACACCTCGCTGATTTCCACCTTGCAGGCCGAGGAAGCATAGAACTTGATGCTGTTGTCAGTGGCTACGTTGCGCATGAACACCAGGTCGGGAGTGACCATGAGGTACTTGCGGTCGGGCACATTGACATCTACCTCCTGCTGGGTCCAAGGCAGCACGCAGTACTGAATGTCGGCTTCCATGTCGGCACGCAACTCCGAACTGGCACCCAAAGATGTCACCTTGGCCATTACCTTATATATATGGTTGCGCTCCAGAGCAGTTTCCTCGGTGGGGCGAACAGGTATGCGATAATAGAAATACTTGGTCGCGCTCTCACCGTTCTTGGTCAGAGGAAGCTTCACCAGTATGCAGGGACGCTGCTCCATTTCACCAGCCCAGGAGAAGGAATAGCTATAGGCCACAAATCGATTCCAATAGAGTCCATCCTCTCCATTGAAACTGTTGGAGTTTCCAACATACTGTTCCATCTCTGTCACAGAGACATGCCCTTCGCTACCCTTCTCCAGAATACGGGTTGATGTATTATAGTTCACCATGCGGAACATGGGTGTTCCCACGGTGTAGCCATCCACTACGGCATTCAGATCGAGCTGAATCTTGGCAGCAGCCCTCTTCATGGCATCCAGCTTGATGACCTGACGGCTGTCGGCAGTAGGTGTCCACTCGAGGTACTGGTCCATGAGGAAGTACTTCCTGTCGGCTGTAGTGTGTACCTTATATATATTGGCATCGCTGGTGGCAAGTGCCTTGAGTTCTGCCACAGTATTGCAAGCCTCCACTTCTGATGTGGATCCGTTGGCAATGGCATACACATCATAGGTCTGGCCAGCCGTCAATGTGAGGTCCTGAAGCCAGTTGCCTGTCTGCAGTGTGCTCTGCTCACCCTCCTTGGCATCCGTGATGCGGCGGTAGAGCTTCTTGTTGCCAGCCTTGTCAAACACGAATACCTGCAGTCCGCCAGCCAGACTGCTCTCGTTGAGCGCGTCGTCAGAAGGCACCACGCTGGAGCCTTCGGCACGTGAGCCACTCACCTGTGTCTCTGCCCTCAGCATGCCTCCCTGCTGCGGCAAGTTCTCCTCGCTCGTGCAGCCAGCCAGCACACCCAGAACAGCCACAAGTGCTATCCCCATGATGTATGTCTTATGTCTTGATGTATTCATGTCTGTGATCTCTTTATGTCAAATATCTGAATCGTCTCTATTTCCTCTGCCAGAAGTCGATATGATCATCCCCACCAGGCAAACTGTTCTCGCCTACATTGATGAGCAGACGGCTGTTGTCCGACTCGGGAAGGGTCATGAAGATGCTTGCCTCGCGGTTTTGCTCCAGCGCCTCATCCACCTTCACACGTGGCATAAGATAGAAGTTCACCGTTCCGTCATAACCTGTCAACTGGTCGCGGAGTTCGTTTTCTCCCTCTACAAGAAAGCCAAAGGCAGGATTGTCAGTCTGCAACACCCATCGGCGAGCACCTGTATTGACGTCGAAAGTAATGAGCGGAGAACCCACGATGGTCGCTCCTGTGGTCCAGTCCTGGTGCTCGATAACCACCCGCTTCCCGTCTGCTGTAGTGGTCACAGCACCGTGAGTGAGTTTCACCTCACACTTGTCGGCAAAGTTGAAGTTGCTGGTCTCAGCCCACGGAAGCACCTGAGGCTCTACGGCCAGCAGTCCTCCCTCGAGGAAGTATCCATATACCACCACCTCGTGATTTCTCCTGAGGTCGCCAGCCAGCACGTTTACTGTGGCAGCCTTCTCACTTCCTCCCTCACCCAGGCGGTAATGGATGGTGATGGGCACTTCCTTGTCGGTCTCGCGCAGATAGGTGAGATAATGGCTGGTCATGCCTGCATTGGCCAGTCGGGCCATATAAGCCTCGGCATCCTCCGAAGTGCCACGAATGAGCGACTTAGGCTCATCCAACTCAGGAATGCCTGCAGCCTTGATGCTACCACTCCTGCGCACGGCATAAGTCACATAATCGGTGTAGTTGCGGGTATCTGTCAGGTCGGTAGGAATAGGATTGGCAAATGGTACGGGCAACGGAAACACCAGACTGGCACTGGGCACAGTGCCGGCTCCCACCTCTATGCCTGTCACCTCCACCTGCTCTGTGCCAGCATTGGAACGGCGTGAGAAGAAGAAATGCAACTTGCTCACAGCCCTGGTGAGCGGGATATTGATGGTGGGATTGGTCACATTGGGCGCATCGGTCACATATCTCTCAATGGGAATGTCCTCCACTATACGGCTCATGGGAAGTCCGCCTGCAGGCACCACCACACACTGTGGGTCGCCCTGGGTATTGAGTCCGAACGACTCGGAAACAACCTTCTCCTGCAATGCCTGACGTGTGAGCTGGCGGTTGTCGGCCGGTGTAGTCAGGTTGGAACCGCTCTCGGCATTGGCCAGGATATAGAGATCTATCTTCTTGAGAGGACGTCCGCCGGTCATGCGAGGCAACTTCATAGTGAAGGTGTGAAGTCCTGTGGTGGCATTGAGTGCCGTCTCCTCCTTGTAACACAGAGCGGTTCCGCCCACCGGTTTGCTATCTGCGTCGAAAGCCCATACCCGCAGACTGGTGATAGTATTCTCATCTACCGTCCCCTGATGCTCATCGCTCACACCGCGTGTATTGGTTTCAGAGGAGATGAGATTAAGGTGAATGTAGGTGTCGGCCTCATCATACGCCTCGGGTATCTGCTCATAGACACATGCCACAGGCAGCATGGCGCCAAGCAGCGTCAGGCACGAAAGGGCCATTCGGGTGGCTCCCCTCAGCATTCTCTTATATGTCATGTGCATGTGCAACATCGTTGTCTGTATTGAGTTTGTGAATAGATTCCTTTATCAGCACGTTCTGGAACTGCCCCACAGAGAGGCTCAGAATTCCACGTCGGAGAGGTGCACCACCCAGTCGTTTACCTTGATGCGGGCATAGAAGTTGTAATTGGCATCGAAGAAGAACATAAGCGTGTAGTGGTCCTGACGGTCAAGATACTCCTGCGTACTCCATTTCTCGAGCTTCTCACTGCCTCCGTAGAGGGAGAGCAACCAGGGTAAGGAATGGTTGAAGACCACAGAACCATTGCGCTTGTCGGTGATAATCAGGCGTGCATCCTGTCCCTCGGGCTGGGGATAGAAAAGTCGGGAGGAGCAGAGGTCGAATGTGAGTGCCTTGTCAATGGGCGAAGGATCGCCGGCTGCTCCCTCATAAACTTCCATTCCCATATTGTACGGGCGGTAGGTGATGGCATCGGCCTGACGCAGAGAGCCATCCCAGTTGAGCCACGTAGCATATCCTGTGATGCGGATATCGAAGTTGTCCGTCACAAATGACTCGTCGCCGCTGGTGTAGGGCATCAGTATCACGCGATAGCTATTGGTAAGTTTCTTCAGAGGCACTGTGGCAAAAGCGAACTTGCCATCAAGATAGATGTTCTGCTCACCACTATAGAGTGCCGCAAACTGTGTGCTGTTCTCGCCACGCGTACTCTGCAACTGTGCATGCAGGTCGGCTTCGGTGCTCTCGCCCGGACGCAATGTGGAGATGCGGAAGTTGTCTTTTGCGGGCACCATCTGGCGGTCATAGGCCAGAGTGATAATCTTGTAGCGGCCGGTATCGAGTCCGGCAATGTTCATGTTATACTCCTTGGTAAACATGCTGGCAGCGGTGTCCTTCTGTGTGACGAACCTTCCGTTGGCATCAAACACATACACGTGCAGGTTTCTCACCTCGCTGTCAAATGCGTCGGCCTGCTTCACATTGTAGTCATAGACGAAGTTGATGTAAATGCCTTCCAAGGGATTGCACCCATCGAGGTCGTCTTTGATGCACGATATGAATATGAAGGGAGCCAAGCAAGCCACCATCAGTGCCGCACGCCAGGATTTCTTAAGCATCTGTGCCATATCTTGTTCGTTCTTTTGTTACTTACCTTATATATATATATCGTATGGGCTGGCTCCGTGCGAGGGGAGCATTGCCTCATCACTCACATTCTGTTTCAGTGGTGCTGTCTGCCTGCCGGCAGTGTGCACAAGGGGTTCCCCGGTTCCCACCCAGGAGTAGCATGTCGGGCATGCGGGAATGTTTCGGTTGGCAAGGGGCTTGCCTTGCCCCCTGGAGACAGCAGCCTCCAGGGGACGGCAAGCGAAATATATAGTCAATTAAGGTTTACTTCAGATCAATCTCGTATGCCTTCAGCACCCAAGGATTAACATCCACAGATACCTGCATGTAGTAGTTAGGCTGCTTGCCATCGGGATTTCCGTTGGGAACATCAGCACCTACGTTGAAGATATTCTTGACGGTAATCTTGTAGATGGTGTTGCGCAGAGTGGTGTAGTAGCCAGTGAACTTCTGGTTCTGAGCCTCAACAGGAACATTGTAGTAGCAGAATCCCTGGTGGAAGACTTCTATCTGGTATTTACTACGGAACTCTGAAAGCTCGAGCTCTGTAGCGTCACATTTGCCGCTTTCATTTTTCTTCAGCTCGCCCAGCAGCACCTCTACAGTCTTGCCCTCACCAAAGGGGTTGGTACCGCCAATACTATTCATGATGCTCTGCAGTGAAGTGTAGATCTTGTGGTCATAGCGGTAGAAGGTTCCGTCAGTGAAGTCAACGGCAGCATCAGCGTCAGGATTCAGAACCACCTTGTACTTCATATACATAGCTGTATATTCATGTCCGTTCTGTGTACCTCTGTTCTCGAATACATAATTGACATTGGCATCATTGGCAAACTGAACGTCTCCAAGCATGGTGGCAGTACCGAAATCGTCATAGGCATTGAAGTAATCTGTAGGTGTGGGCATCAGGAACTCGCCGTTGTCACCCCACTTCTGCATGACATTGGTCTTCACTGGCAGGTTAGACAGAGCATAGCCATCCAGATTGATGGTCTGTACCTTAGTCTGTGCATCCTGCTGGTCGGGAGTAACATCACCCTCAGGTGCTGTGATGGTTCTGGTTGTCACCTCGGGCTTATCTACACGTGCCACGAGACGCTCCACCTTGATGGCATCACCTCCCTTAATCTTGGCAGGGTTATCCACCGACTTGTTGGCATCGGTGAACTCCACCTTATACTGGTCGGCCTTGCAGTTGGGATCGTTCTGGTTGAACATCACGAAAGCGTTGTTATTAGCCAATGTGCCGGCAAACGGTGTCTCTGCATTATAGACGAAGTTCAGAGGATTGCCTGCCACATCCAGCCCTGCCTGATTGTCATTGGCCAAGAAATACACGCTATACTCGACATTGGGATCCACGTTGGACACGCTGACTGCGAGGACATTGGTGGTTCCCGGCGTACCCTGAGAAGGATTGGTGTTCCAGTCGGCTGCTGTGATTCTCTTCTGGAACTTCATAGCGCTTCCCTGGAAGAGGAACAATGTGCCGGTAGTAACCTTGCTCTCAGCCACAGTGGCATCCTCCCGAGGGTTCTCAAGCTCTGTACGTGTCTGTTGCTCACCCTCCAGACTCAGGCGCAGGTAGAAACCTTTCACGTCTTCGCTGGGCTTTGCCAACTCGTTCTCACTGGTGCAGGCAGTGAATGCAAGTGCTGCGGACATTGTCAGCACACCTAATACATAATGCTTTAAATTCTTCATAGCGATAAATGTAAGAATTGATGATAAAATAGTTTGGTTTTCTCTTTTTATGTTTCCAGCCTGTTGGAGGTGCCCTCTGAGGCACTCTCCTACTGTAATCTACGCTTCAGTTCCCTGAGGTTATCCACAGCCTCCCTGAGTCCGGCATCGGCAGCTTTCTGGAAATGCGGGCGTGCTTTGTCAAAGTTGCCACGCAGCACCTCCAGTGCTCCACGTGCATTCTCGGCCTGTGGTGTGTTGCCAGCCCGCTTGAGGTAGCGTTCAGCCCTGCCCAAGTCGCCTCCGTCGAGAGCCATATAGGCAGCATTCACATTGGCAGTCTCGTCATTTGGGAACATGGCCACAGCCACGTCATAGGCATGCTTGTATTCCTCCGAACCGCGTTCGTAACTGTTTGCCACCACATACATCTCTTTCAGCGAAAGCTTCTGGGGGCGGGTGTTGATGATACGTCGGGCCTCTTCGAGATTGAAGTTGCGCACATCATAATTGACTGTATATTCGGTGCGACGCAAACCGGGGAACACATTCTCCACCAAGTAAGTGTAGTCGGCAGGAGCCTTGAGCCTCAACTGTGCCTCCTTCTTGTCGGGATCCATATCGCTCTCCATGATGCCAAGCACCACATCTCTCTTCTTCAAAACACTTCGGCGAGCACCTGTAATGGCACCTTCCCAGTCCTCTGGAGTGCTGTTGTTACGGTAAAGCTCATCGGGAAGATTATACATATCACGCAGATAGAAGTAGAGTGCACGTATGCGGTTACGGGCCAGGTCGGCATTGTGCTGATAGTTGCCGTCGGGTGATGCGTAGCCGTGCAGCTCGATGGACGTTATCTTCACGTCGGCATCATCCTTCACCTTGTCTATCGTACGGCGTATGCTGTCGAGTTCTGCCCTGTTGTTGCCCAGAGAGGGAACAATATCATACTTGTCGAGATGGAAGTTGAGACGGGCCACTCCACTCTCATGACGCTCCTTGATAGGTTCGGGATCGGGCTCCACATAAGCGAAAGCGCACTTCCAGGGACCCAACAGTGCTTCGCCACCATCGCTGGTGAGTGTGTTGCCCAGCAAGGTCTGCGTGCATCCGCAGTTGTCCTCGGCCAGCAACAAAGCCGAATTGGTCATCCACTCCACATATTCCACCTCGGTCCTGTAAGCCACAGTCTGCTCGTCGCCATTGTGCCTGCGCTCCACCACCAAGGGGCTCTCGGTCATGGTAGAACCATTGCGTTGCCAGTAGATATAGCGCTTGCGACCCAGCACCTCCACAGCCTGCATGCGCAGGGTATCCTGTCCGTTGACCATCATGGGCACAAGCATCAGTCCGCGGTTGGACTTCAGCTTCAGGTCGTCAAGACGGATGTCCATAGCCACCTTCACCTTATTGCCCACCTTTCTGAACTGCTTGTTCTCCACGCGCACCTGGCCTCCAGCCACGCCCTGCTGCTGTGCTGCCGCATTGCCAGCCAGCATGAGCACCACCATCATCATGGTGCATCGTGCTGCGCCAGCCGTCAGTCGGGCTGTGCGTGTCATCTTGGTGTTTGTCTTGCTATTGTGTGTCATCGTGATTCCTCCTTCATAAATGTTCAGAATACATATACCAGTGAGAGGGCAGCCTTGGTGATGCCAAAGTAATGGTGGTTAGCATTGGACTCCACTTTCTTGCCGCACTTCTCGCATGCATACTTGTCAAAGTCGGTGTAGCTGTAGCCTATGCCCAACTCTGCTTCCATGTTCCAGTGCTTGCCCAGTGTCCAGGCATAACCATAGGCAATGCCTCCTCCGGCAAACCAGCCTTCGTAGCGGTGGTCACGCAAGTTGCGGTAATTGGTTCCCAGGAACTTGAAGTCCAGGTCAAGACCGCCCATGTTGAACTGACCACCATGGGCATGAATGCCGATGAAGTGTCCCATGAACTTGTTACAGAACCAGTAGCGTGCCTCGGGTTGTGCCATCCAGTGCTTCCACTTCTTGTCACTCTTGATATCCCAACCATTATAATTGGCCGAGAGGTCAAGTGTCCACTTGGGAGCAAGGGCAAACTCCGCACCCAGATTGACCGTTGCCGTAGCATCGTAAATCAGGTTTGTCTTGACGGCAGCCTTCTGTGCCCAGCAACTTGCAGAGGCAAGCGCCAGCAGCATCAGGATACCCAGTACTCTTCGTTTCATGTATGTTCGCATCTTTTGTTATCTTTTAGTTGTCCTTGGCTCTGCCTTGGCTCACCATATTGTCAGCCTCAGCTTTACCTTTAACCACTACATTTCTCAGGATGATTTCTCTGTTGAATGTCCGCCTCATCTCTCCATATCCGCTCCACAAGTTAGTTTTTGCGGTTCCTCAAGCAGACTTCCAATCTATCCGAATCGCAGTTGGAGTCATTATCAACGTACTTGATCCAAACGGCCAACCAACCAACACTCGCCAGTGTTACGATTCCGCTTGCAAAATTAGGCCACATTTTCAGCAATATCAATAGTTGTTTTCGCAATTTGTTAATTTTACTACTTTATTTGTGAATTGGTATTAAATTGTGATTTTGACTATATTGCGCTATAAAGCATACACTCCTACCCTGCCAATGCAAAGAAATGTGCATTTTACCAATTGACATGGTGATTTCTACAAGAAAAAGGGATATATCGGACAAATAAGCATAAAGAATAGAGGTAGGACAAACGTTAAGAGGCTGTGGAATATGTTATACAACACAAGAGAGAGAGTGGAAAGAATCGGAAACAGTTTTTTGGTAATTCTAACAAAACTTTATGCCTCAAAATGACGAATAGGGTGTTTTCCCAGAAAACAGGGAATGAAACACAGGAATGAAACAGCCTTCTCCATGCCCCAAAAGAGAAGAAACGGGTTCTACAAGTACATTTTAGGAAGAAAGAAGAACTCCAAAACGTGATTTGGAGGCACAAAACAAACCAGAAAAGACATTTTTCTGCCCACAGGAGGGTCACTTGAGGGCAAAAAGGGAGTATTTCCATGCGATTTATGCAATGGGCAGGGAAGAAAAAGCAGAAACCAAGGCTGAAAAGGGGCAATATGTCTGTCTGCAGAAGGCAAAACATCACGAAAATGAACCAATGTGGAATAGTAGCGAGGGCAGGACTACCGAAAAGCAAAAGGGAAGAAGACTCCTGCGGGAAGGGAACGGAGCGAGAGGAAAATAAAAGCGTCCTGCCTCTGCAGGGCTGAAAAGGCAGAAAGCGAAGAGGATCATACTGCATGGCCCAGCACAGCGCACTGCGATGGCAAAGTCAGCGCGCTGCGATGGCAAAGCATGCGCGCTGCGATGGCAAAGTCAGCGCGCAGGCCTTATTTGGGCAGTACGCAGCTAAAAGGAAGGGAACAAGATGGTTCGTTGGACGCAAAAAGCCGCCGATTGGAAACGAGCATACTGCCTCACGGAAAGAGGTCAAGATAAATGGCAGCAAAAAAGCCTTAAAGACTATCCTAAGATACTTGACAATGCGAGGGCAACCTTATATGAAAGCGAAAAGAAGATGCCTTATGTGCAGGATTCATTTTGCCTCCTGGACGGGTGCACTGCATACATCCACCGTCCAACCCAAGGCTGGACGGTCAGAGAATATATATTACTTTGCAAAGTAAGCTTGCTTCATTCACCGTCCAGCCTTGGGTTGGACGGTCACGAACAACTTCTATCCAGACTTGAAGACGCACAGGAAGTGCCGAAGGAGCCTTCATCTCCATGCTGGCTAAGTGGCTTCCCTTGTACAGCCTCTTGATTTACCTTAAAATACGGCAAGGGCATCCGGGCTTGGGCGAGCACAGAAGGAGCAAGGAAAGAACTTACCGCGAAGCCGGGGGCTGCTGCTCTTCCTCTTCACCCTCAAAGACTACATTGGCAAAACCAAGGGAGAGGAAGAAGTGGCGAAGCTGGTCTTTGGCTGTTTGCCTGGCCAACTGCATGTTCTCGGGAGTGAGGCAGCGGCGGCGCATGGCTTGTTCGGCACGGCGAAGCATAGCCTTGCGGTCGGCGGCATTCCATTTTCCACTCTCGTAGAAACTGCGCACGCGAGCCTCATCAATAAAGAGGTTGTCGAGCAGACGTACCTCTGGCAGGCGCACTTTGACAGTATCACCATAGGCCAAAGCCCAGTCGGGACTGCACTGACGGAAATCAACACCCAGCCTGAGAGTGCCCCTGTAGATGCGCACCAACTGGTCATCCGAAGAGAGCCAATGACGACGGACGGTATCTATAATCTCCTCATCATCAATACTCAAGAACTCCCACTGACCGATGCTGCGTATGGCCTGGATGCGCATAGGAGTCGGTTGTGCCACCAGAGGACGGCTTACCGAGAAGCCGAAGAGCGACTTGATGCCCTTGCCTGTGGTGAGATAGCGCACACCCAATATAACTGCCAGCACAAGCAAGGCCAGAAGCAAGAGCCGGAGAAGGAAACGCTGGATGATCTTCATCGCTTACCTCCTTCCCATCGCACCACAGAGTGGTCGTTGTCGTAATAGGTAGCAGGATCGGAGAGGTCCAGTCCGCTACGGAAAGTGACCACCACGTGGTCGGGCTTATAGCCCAGTTGCACCATGAGGGGTATGATGATGCGGGCGGCACTCCCGCGCGCGCGTTCTATTATATCTGTCTGTCCCATTCCTGCTATGATGCTCTCCACTCCCTGCGCCGAAAGCTCTGTCATCTCGCGGTCGGTGTATCCGCTGCGCAGCAGACTGAGGTACTGACGCACACCGGCATGATCTACACTGGAGGACGTAAGGATGACGCGCGGGTCGGGCAAAGTGATGTGGATGAGGGAGTCGTGCTTCTCCACATTCCGCTCAGAGAAGGAGGAGAAATCCACATAAGCCTTGAAGGTGACATCTATGGGGATGGCTATCTTGCGGTCACCCAAGTGAAACGTCTGTTCATAGGAGTAGCCGAAGAACTTTCCCTGGAACCGAATCAAGTCGTCATGCGTCACCACCTTGTGTATGCGGTATTCGGATGTATAGAGACGGCTCTGGGCACGCAGGCGCAGCACGGCATCCGCGCTATCGACCCGAACAGAGTCGGCAGAACGGCCGCTTGTGATGTGCTTGAGGGAACAGTCCCTGAAACCGCCAATGGCCACAAACACCACAAGCACAACAAGTGCCAGATAGATAAATGCTCTCTTCATAAGTATTGCAAAGTTAGTGAAAATATCAGCGAAGCGGCTCAAAGCGAGGACTTTTTTATTCTACCTGGCTGGAAAAAGACTCCTGCCACCTACCCTACAGCGGTTTTTGAGGCAAAGAAAAACATGCCGGGAGGTGTGACTTCTGTGGGTGAATGTGTTGGTGGGGATTGTTTTTTTTCCTAACTTTGTGAGTAGATAAACAGTCAAAACACACTAAAGGAAGTGATATGAGAAAGAAACAAATCCTGATGATGGCGCTCATAGCAGTGGCAATGGCCGCATGCAAGGGTAACAAAAGTAAGGAGACACTGGATCTGCTGCCTATGGCTGAGCAGGATACAGTGACACACAGCACGGCCAGTTGCGACTTCAACGACAGCATAAAGGCATGGGACAGCAAGGTGATGTTCATCATCCACCGCGAACCATGCGACTCAATGCCTGTGGTCACCGACCAGTACGGCACGAAATTCAAGGATAACATCTTCGAGCTGACCATCACAAAGGATGGAACTAACCTGTTCCACCGCTGGTTTACAAAGAATGACTTCCGCCATCTGCTGAACGAAGACTTCAAACAGCATGGCATGTTTGACGGTTTCCGTTGCTCTGGCTATGCCGACGGAATACTGACCTTCGGCACCTGCGTGAGCTATCCCGAGAGCGATATGTCGCAACCGTTCCTCATCAAAATCAGCCGCAACGGCAGTTTCACCATCGAGCAGGACAATACGCCCATCAATGAGAATCCTGCCGACAGCCTGATGGACGACGAATAAAAGCGGGGAACTTCCACTCCGTTTTATCGGTCAGAGAGACAGTTCACAGGTCAGAGATTTAAGGCCAAGTGTTTTTTTTGCCTCAACTTATCGGCTATCGGTCAGCGGCTTAGGGCAAAAGCTTATCATCCAGAGCCAACTGACCATAAGGCGAAAGGCCCTACCAAAGACGATGGAAAATAGCGTGGGCGGCATACAGAGATGTCTGCATGCCGCCCACGAGTGTATTGTGAGGGACGATACTATGCCAAGAAGCGGTCGGCCTGTTCGGCAAAGGCTTGCATGCTGGGAAGCACACAGTCGGCACCAGAGTCCCACAGGACAGCATCGGGAAGCGGGCCGGTGTTGAGAGCCAGCGTGTAGATACCAGCCGCATGGCCAGCCTGCACGCCCAGAGGAGCATTCTCCACCACCATTGCTTCACTGGCCTTCACACCCGCCTTGTCCAGTCCGATGAGATAGGGTTCGGGATTGGGCTTGCCGTGACGCACGTCGAAGGCGGTGACCATGAGGTCTGCATGGAAGCAGCCAGGCAAAGCATGTTCCAACCGCTCGAGCAAGCTGCGCTGCCCGCTGCCCGTCACAAGGACGATGCGAAGCCCTCGCGCGCGTACATTATCTAATAATACGCGCGCGTAAGGCATGGGTGCTGCCTCGGGAAGAGTGTTGAAGAGTGCGCTCTTCACGCGATAGATTTCCTCTATCTCCTCTGCTGTAGCCCTACGGCCCCAAGTGCGCATGGCCAGCATATCCACTGTGCCACTGCCCGTGCGGCCCTCATTCATATAGACCTCTTGCGGTGTCATGTGCAGACCAAACTGCTCTACCGCCCCACACCAGGCCTTTACGTGGTTGGGCATAGAGTCGAAGAGGACTCCGTCCATATCAAAAAGAACGGCCTTGAGGTTCCTCGCCTCCTGGCCGTCCTTCTGTTTCTGTGAAATATCCAATGCTGTGAGGATTTACTTCTGAAGACGCTCCTTGATGGCCTCAGTCTCCTTCTCGTAACCAGGCTTGCCCAAGAGAGCGAACATGTTCTTCTTATAAGCCTCCACACCAGGCTGGTTAAAGGGATTCACACCCAGCACCAGACCGCTGATACCACAAGCCTTCTCGAAGAAGTAGATGAGCTGACCCAGGTTGTAGGCATCCAGTCGAGGTACACTCACACGGATATTGGGTACACCGCCATCCACATGTGCAAGCTGAGTACCCAGCTCTGCCATCTTGTTCACTTCATCCACACGCTTGCCCTCCAGGAAGTTGAGACCGTCCAGGTTCTCGTCATCATGGGGGAAGAGCAACTTGTGCTCGGGCTGCTCCACGCTCACTACTGTCTCGAAGATAGTGCGCTCACCCTCCTGAATCCACTGGCCCATAGAGTGGAGATCGGTGCTGAAGTCAACAGCTGCAGGGAAGATACCCTTGAGATCCTTACCCTCTGACTCGCCATAGAGCTGCTTCCACCACTCGTTCATATAATGGAGCTTGGGCTGGAAATTAACCAGTATCTCTATCTTCTTGCCCTTGTTGTAGAGTGCGTTACGCACTGCTGCATACTGGGCGCTTATGTTCTGGCTGAAAGGAACATCAGCTGCAGTGGCACGTTCCATATCGGCAGCACCCTGCACGAGGCTTGCTATATCGAAGCCTGCAACGGCAATGGGAAGCAATCCCACGGGAGTGAGTACGCTGAAGCGGCCACCCACATTGTCGGGGATGATGAATGAGGTGTAGCCCTCGCGGTCGGCTGTAGTGCGAGCGGCACCCTTGTGAGCGTCGGTCACAGCCACTATCACCTTGCGTGCAACATCCACTCCGCGCTGCTCCTCACACTGCTTCTTGAGCAGACGGAAAGCCAAGGCAGTCTCGGTGGTCGTGCCACTCTTGCTGATATTGATGACTCCGAACTTGCGGTCCTTGAGGTACTCTGTGAGTTCATACAGGTAGTCCTCGCCGATGTTGTTGCCTGCGAAGAGGATATTAGGGTTCTCACCCTTGTTGACCAGCCACTGGAAACTGTTGCCCAGAGCCTCGATGACAGCACGTGCACCCAGATAAGAACCTCCGATACCTGCTACTACCACAGTGTCGCAGTGCTCACGCAGTGTGTTGGCACATGACTGCAACTGCTCCAGGAACTCAGGAGTGATCTGGCTGGGAAGGTGTAACCAACCCAGAAAACCGTTGCCCTCACAAGTAGCATTCTCCAATGCCTGCTGAGCAGAAGCTACAGCACCCTCGTAGGCAGTAACGTCCTCGGGGGCAATCAGCGTCTTGCTGATGTCTAACTTAATCATAATTAAATGTGTATTTAACTGAATTACAATCTTTACTTATGTACCTTACCGACTGGCTCACGGCCAGTCACACGGCTCTTACGAGCCACTGGACGCCCCTTAGCGGAACGCCTCGCTGAGCAAGCCAATCTCGATGGACGGGCTCACACGGCGATAGAGGATATTATAGACAGCGTCCAGGATGGGCATGTTGACCCTCATGGGACGGTTGATCTCCTGCATGCACTTGGCACCGAAGTAGCCCTCGGCTATCATGCGCATCTCTGCCTGGGCACTCTGAACGCTGTAGCCCCGGCCTATCATGGTGCCGAACATGCGGTTGCGGCTGAACTGGCTGTAGCCCGTAACAAGCAGATCGCCCGTATAGACAGAGTCACACACGTTGCGGGGGATGGGACAGGCAGCATTGAGAAAGCGCTGCATCTCCTGTATGGCATTGCTCATGAGCACTGCCTGGAAGTTGTCGCCGTAGTTCATGCCGTTGCAGATGCCCGAAGCGAGTGCATATACATTCTTGAGCACACTGGCATACTCGATGCCTGTAACGTCCTGACTCACCTTGGTGCGCACGTAATCGTTCTGCAGCAAGGAGGCAAACTCCCTGGCGCGAGCCAGATCGGCACAGCCCACAGTGAGATAGGTGAGGTGGTTCATGGCCACTTCCTCAGCATGGCTGGGACCACCGATGACTGCCAACTGCTCCTGCGGCACACCATACATCAGACCGAGATAATCGGTGCAGATGAGGTTCTCGCCCGGCACAATGCCCTTGATGGCCGTTACCAGGAACTTGGAGCGAAGCTTGACATGAAGATGCTCGAGCGTTCCTTTGAGGAAAGGAGAGGGAAGCACTAGGATGAGAGTCTGACAGGCATCGGCCACCTCGTTGATATCATCGGTGAGAGTGACCCGGCTCATGTCGAAGTGCACCTGCGAGAGGTAGGCCGGATTGTGTCCGGTATGCCTGAACTGTTCCACTCGTTCGGCATTACGCATATACCAATGTATGTGCGGAACACTCTCGAGCAGAATCTTGGCAATGGCTGTTGCCCAGCTTCCTCCGCCGATGACACCTACCTGACCTGTCATGCTGTCCATTGTGCGATGGTCTCCTGAGAGGGACGCTCAATGTCGAGTTTGTACTTCTTTACTATTTCGATAATCTGCTGCTGAACCTTGGCTGGTGCCACTCCCTGCAGTGTGCTTACGAGATTGTAGCCGGCCTTACGCAGGATGGGGATAATCTCCGAGGGGATACCCTTCTCCAGGAAGAGTTCATCCTTGTCGCGGGGAGCCTTCACCTCAGGCTTCATCTGCGGGAAGAGCATCACCTCGCCTATGGCAAACTTGCCGGTGAGAAGCATCACCAGACGGTCGATACCGATGCCGATGCCGAAGGTGGGAGGCATTCCGTACTGCAGAGCACGCAGGAAATCGTGGTCGATGATCATAGCCTCATCGTCACCCTTGTCGGCCAGCTTCATCTGGTCAACGAAGCGCTGCTCCTGGTCGATGGGGTCATTGAGCTCGCTGTAGGCATTTGCCAGCTCCTTGCCATTGACCATCAACTCAAATCGCTCCGTGAGTCCGGGCTTCGAGCGGTGCATCTTGGTCAGAGGCGACATCTCCACAGGATAGTCGGTGATGAAGGTGGGCTGGATGAAGGAACCCTCACAGGTTTCTCCGAAAATCTCGTCTATCAGCTTACCCTTGCCCATTGTCTCATCCACCTCAATGCCCAACTTCTTGGCCACATCGCGTATCTCTTCCTCATTCATGGGATAGAGGTCGTAGCCGGTCTTCTCCTTGATGGCATCCAGAATAGGCAGACGACGGAAGGGAGCCTTGAAGGAAATCACCTTACCGTCTATCTCCACCTCGGGCTTACCGTTGACCGCGGTGCAGATCTCCTCGAGCATCTTCTCTGTGAAGCCCATTCCCCAGTTGAGGTCCTTGTAGCTCACATAAAGCTCCATGCAGGTAAACTCGGGATTGTGAGTCTTGTCCATTCCCTCGTTGCGGAAGTTCTTGCCCATCTCATACACTCCCTCAAAGCCGCCCACAATGAGGCGCTTGAGGTAAAGCTCCGTAGCGATACGCATGTACATATCCTGATTGAGGGCATTGAAATGCGTGATGAAGGGGCGGGCACTGGCACCACCTGCGATGTTCTGCAGGATAGGGGTATCCACCTCAGTATATCCTGCATCATCGAGAATGCGGCGCAGAGTGCGCACGATGGTTGCTCGCTTGAGGAAAGTATCCTTCACGCCGTTGTTGACAATGAGGTCAACATAACGCTGGCGGTAGCGCAACTCGGGGTCGTCAAAAGCGTCGAACACATTGCCCTCGGCATCTGTCTTCACGATGGGCAGGGGACGAAGGCTCTTGGAGAGCACAGTCATCTCTGTCACATGCACGCTTATCTCGCCGGTCTTGGTGCGGAACACATAGCCCTTCACACCGATGAAGTCGCCCAGGTCGAGGCACTTCTTGAACACGATATTGTACAAATCCTTGTTCTCATCGGGGCAGATAGCATCACGCTGCACATACACCTGTATGCGTCCCTTGCTGTCCTGCAGCTCAGCAAAGCCAGCCTTGCCCATGATGCGCTTGCTCATGATACGTCCGGCAATGCTCACATTGCGGCTGTTCTCGGGTGTGGCGGTAGCGGGAATCTCCTCTCCGTCCTCTCCCACAGTGGTGGGCAGGTCAACAAATGACTCACGGATTTCCGTGCTCCAGGCATCCACAGGATACTCAGCAGCGGGATAAGGGTCAATGCCCAGGTCGCGCAACTGCTGCAGGTTATTTCTTCTGACAATCTCCTGATCGCTCAATTCGAGTATATTCATCGTACTTATACCTTATTATATATATTCCAAATTTCGTGCGCAAAGTTACGCAGAAATCTCAGATAAGGCAAGAAATAAGGCACACGGATGACTGAAACGGTCCGAAACGGCCAACAAAAGCACCCACACCACCTACTTCACCGCTCTCTTCCCTCCTCTTGACACATAGATTCCACAGGCCGGCTTGCCTGTCACCTTGCGTCCCTGAAGGCCGCAGGTGCTGCTTGCTGGCATTTTGCAGGAATAGGAATTGAGATGCAGAAGGGGATGGAGGTTCTGGCAAGAAGCAGTCTCGCGGGCGGAAGAACGGGCTAAGAAACAATGCTCGCTGCGTCATCCGGCACACGGAAGCTTTTTCTGACCATCAGCGCACAGCGGTGCATCAGCCATCGCAGCGCGGTGCATCGGCCATCGCAGCACGCTCCGTTGGGGTTCGCAGCGCAATGTATTTGACGCCAACCCCATCTGCCACGTTACAGCCATCGCTTCCCCCGAGGAAGTTTGCCTCGCCTGACCATCCGCCCCAACTGGCTTCCGCGTCAGCAGAAAAACTCAGCAGAAAAGGGCAAAGAAGAGTATTCACGCTTGTGAAATCCGTACATCTGCTCCATGATTGAGCACAAACCGCCTGGCCATCCAGCTCTACCCTCCCAACGAGGCGGGAGAGACAAAAATCCGGAGCAAGGTTGCTTGACAGGGGCATATCGTACACCTTTCCGAGCCACTTCCCTCCACGGATTCCACAGAGGCGGTCAAATGCAGGAAGCCCATGACTGCTTTGCCTACAGGAAAATGATTCCCGTTTGGGGCAAAGCAGCCATGGGCTTCAGTGGGGTTGTCTCCGTGAGGCAGCCAAAGTGCCTCTGGAGGGCAAGAGGTCAGAGTCTCACCTTCTTCTTCACCGCCTTTGACTCATTGTGCAGGCGATCGAGGGCTGTAACCACATATACATAATCGGTGTTGCCACCCTCGTAGGCCAGAGGAAGGAAGGTCTGGCTGGTGATGCACAGGATATGAGAGGAATCCTCCAAATCCACCTTCTCGCCCTTGACAAAGCGATACACCACATACTGACGGGCCTTCTGCATCTCCTTCTTGCCTCTTGAAGCCTTCCAGAAGAGCACCGGACCGTTCTCCGTCCAAAGTACAGTGGTGCGACGAGGCTTCTTGGGACGCTTGGAGTCTATCCAAGGCATGATGGGCTGAAGGGCTGGGGTGCTGTGATAAACCTGCCTGAGCATATCCTGATAGCCCTGGGGGTTCTGGCAAACAGCGGCTGCATACCACTGGCAACTGCCATAGATGCCCGGGAGAGAACGCTGGAGATTATACTTGAGAGCCATCTGATGCTGGCTGGGATTGGTAGGATCGGGATGCTTGACCGTACGCTCCACCGACTGGCCTATATAGAGAGGACGGTTGCCGGCATGGTTGCTCCACCAGCGGATAAGCGTCTCATAGTCGGCTGCACGGTTGCCCACCTCCCAATAGAGCTGTGGCAGATTGTAATCCACCCATCCCTGACGCACCCACTCGAGCACATCGGCATAGAGGTCATCGTAGTTCTGCAGTCCGTTGGTGGCACTTCCATCAGGGTCGGTGCGCTGGTTGCGATAGATGCCAAAGGGCGAAACGCCGAACTTCACCCAAGGTTTCACCTTGCGCAAGTCGTGGCACATCTGCTTGACAAAGAGGTTGACATTCTGACGTCGCCAGTCGCCACGGTCCATTCCATTGCCATACCTTGCATAAGATGCGTCATCGGGAATGGGAATACCCGCAGCGGGATAGGGATAGAAATAGTCATCTATATGAATGCCATCCACATCATAACGGCGCACAATGTCGCACGCCACCTGACAGATATAGTCGCGGTTCTCGGGACAGCCGGGGTCAAAGAGCAGCAAACCGTCATAATCAAAGAAACGATCGGGGTGACGGAAGTACTCATGTGTGTTGGCCATTGCCGTTGTACCCTTTGTCTTGGCACGATAAGGGTTGATCCATGCATGCAGCTCCATCTGTCGGGCATGACACTGCTCTATCATCCACTGCAAGGGATCCCAATAAGGATTGGGAGCCAGCCCCTGCTGACCGGTCAGATAACGACTCCAAGGTTCCAGTTCACTGGGATAGAGCGCATCGCCCTCACAGCGTACCTGAAAGAAGATGGCATTAATGCCATCGCGCTGAAGGTCATCGAGCTGGCTTGTCAACACTTGTTGCATACGCTCACGACCCATCCCCTGAAACTGTCCATTCACACTCTGAATCCAGGCACCACGAAATTCCCTCTTAGGGTTTCCTGCCAAGGCCACCGCTGTCAGCAGCAGAAGCCAAACAAACATGTACTTTCTCATAACGGGTACAAATATACAATTATTCTGCGACACTGGCCTGCACAAGAGCCAAGTACTTTCTGCAGACGCCCGAAAAAGCGGAAATAACAAAACGAAAGCGCGCATGCTTGGCTATATTTCAAATTTTAAGTAATTTTGCAGTTCCAATTGACTTAGCGAAAGCCACGCATTGGCCCACGCCACTAAAATGGAAGCATAGTATGCAGCAACAGACCATATAAGCAATAGGATATGAAACACACGCTCAGAAGTGCCGTTTGCACCCAAGGTAGGCGCATGGCAGGTGCCCGCGCTCTGTGGGTTGCCAATGGAATGAAACGCGAACAGTTTGGCAAGCCCATCATCGCTATTGTCAACTCGTTCACACAGTTCGTGCCCGGCCACACCCATCTGCATGAGGCGGGTCAAATCGTCAAGCAGGAGATAGAAAGACTGGGATGCTACGCCGCGGAATTCAATACGATAGCCATTGATGACGGTATTGCAATGGGACACGACGGAATGCTCTACAGCCTGCCCAGCCGTGATATCATAGCCGACAGCGTAGAATACATGGTGAACGGACACAAGGCAGATGCCATGATATGCATATCCAACTGCGACAAGATCACACCGGGAATGCTGATGGCAGCCATGAGACTGAACATCCCTGCCGTATTCGTGAGCGGCGGTCCTATGGAAGCCGGACAGTACAAAGGCGAGAACCTGGACCTGATAACGGCCATGATCAAGGGCGCCGACCCCACTGTGAGTGATGCCGAACTGGCAGAGGTGGAGGACAGAGCCTGCCCGGGATGCGGCTGCTGCAGCGGTATGTTCACCGCCAACTCCATGAACAACCTCACCGAAGCCATTGGTCTGTCACTCCCCGGAAACGGCTCCATACTGGCCACACACGCCAATCGTGTGCGACTCATGCAGGATGCAGCACGCCTGATAGTGAAGAACGCACTGGCCTACTACGAGGATGGAGACGAGAGCGTACTGCCACGCTCCATTGCCACCAGACAGGCTTTCCTCAATGCCATGACGCTTGACATCGCCATGGGAGCAAGCACCAACACCGTGCTTCACCTGCTGGCAGTGGCCCAGGAGGGCAATGTGGATTTCACCATGAAGGATATCGACGCACTGAGCCGCCGCACACCTTTCCTGTGCAAGCTCTCTCCCAACTCACAGAGATACTCCATCCAGGAATACAACAGGGCAGGCGGAACGCTCAACCTGCTGGGCGAACTGGCCAAGGGAGGCTTGTTGGACACAAGCGTGAAGCGCGTGGATGGTGCCACTCTGGCCGAAGACATCGAGAAGTACAGCGTCATGAAACCCCAAGTGGATGCAGAGGCTGTGCGCATCTATACAAGTGCTCCCGGCGGAAGATTCTGCAACAAGCTGGGTGCCCAGAGCAACACCTACCCCTCGCTGGACACTGACCGCGAGCAGGGATGCATCCGCGACATCGAGCACGCCTACACCAAGGATGGCGGAATGGCCATTCTCTTTGGCAACATAGCGCAGGACGGTTGTGTGGTGAAGACCGCTGGAGTGGACGAGAGTATCTGGCACTTCGAGGGTCCGGCTGTGGTGTTCGACTCGCAGGAGGATGCTTGCGAAGGCATTCTGGGCGGCAAGGTGAAGAAGGGAGATGTGGTGGTCATCACACACGAGGGACCCAAGGGTGGCCCTGGAATGCAGGAGATGCTCTACCCCACCAGCTATATCAAGAGCATGCACATGGGCAAGGAGTGTGCGCTGATTACCGACGGTCGCTTCAGCGGCGGCACAAGCGGACTGAGCATCGGCCATATCTCACCCGAAGCAGCCAGCGGCGGCAACATAGGCAAGATACTCGACGGCGACATCATCGAGATTGACATCCCCTCACGCAGCATCAACGTACACCTCTCCGACGAGGAACTGGCAGCACGCGAACAGCGTCCCATGACCCGTCATCGCGAGGTGAGCCGGGCGCTCAGAGCCTATGCACAGAGCGTGTCAAGTGCCGACAAGGGCGGAGTGAGAATCATAGATTAAGCAAAGGCCCTTTATAAATTTCCCCGAAGAGCAGACTGGCCTTCCCATCCGAAGAAGTTCTCCAGGGGAGCAAAATACATTCTGAAGTACTATATATAATATGAATAAGGACAAGATAAAGGCCAACGGCGAGCACGAAACCGCTTCCGCCGCCAACGAGTGCGAGCGTATAACGGGCGCCGAAGCCATGATGCGCTCTCTGGAACACGAGGGAGTGGATGTGCTGTTCGGCTATCCGGGCGGTGCCATAATGCCTACCTACGATGCTCTCTACGACCATAAGGAGACATTGCACCACATTCTGGTGCGCCACGAACAAGGTGCCGTACATGCCGCACAGGGTTATGCTCGGGTGTCGGGAAGAGTGGGATGTGCCATTGTCACCAGCGGTCCGGGTGCCATGAACACCATTACAGGTGTGGCAGATGCCATGATGGACTCCACGCCCATGGTGGTCATCTGCGGACAGGTGGGAGCTGCCATGCTGGGAACCGACGCTTTCCAGGAGGTGGATGTCATAGGTGTAACCCAACCCATCACGAAGTGGGCTTTCCAGATAAGAAAGGCCGAAGACATCGCATGGGCAGTAAGCCGGGCATTCTATATCGCACGCAGCGGCCGTCCAGGTCCGGTGGTGCTGGATTTTGCCAAGAATGCACAGACGGGCATGGTAGATTACAAGCCTGCCCACGTTGATTTCATACGTTCCTACAAGCCCGTTCACGTCCCCTCCGAAGCCACCATCGAGGAGGCTGCCCGCCTGATAAACAACAGCGTGAAGCCCTTTGCGCTGGTGGGGCAAGGAGTGGAGCTGGGCGAAGCCAGAGAGGAGCTGAAGGCTCTGCTCGAGAAAGCGCAGATTCCCGCAGGATGCACCATGCTGGGTCTGAGCGCCCTGCCCACCGACCACCCACTGAATATGGGCATGCTGGGAATGCACGGCAACCTTGGTCCCAACGTGATGACCAACCAATGTGATCTGCTTATCGCCATCGGCATGCGCTTCGACGACCGTGTGACAGGCAAACTGGAAACCTACGCCAAGCAGGCCCGCATCATACACTTCGACATCGACCCCAGCGAGATAAACAAGAATGTGAAGGTGGATGTGGCCGTTGTGGGCAACTGCAAGCAGACACTCCAGAGGGCGACCGAACTGGTGGAGCCGGCCCGTCATCAGGCTTGGGTGGATGGTTTCAAGCCCTATGAGGACAAGGAGGACTACA